>ERZ840517.21-NODE-21-length-258193-cov-6.498485_pt1 | contig 258193 bp, 254 predicted proteins | sample MGYA00519876_ERZ840517 | MGnify/ENA primary metagenome ERZ840517 (study PRJEB31850, sample SAMEA3708882) | human gut metagenome | biome: human gut; feature: human-associated habitat; material: faeces | place: China | collected 2014 ... | reverse complement strand
TCAAAAGAAACAATAGAAAAATGTTTATCAGTATTAGCACAAGGAAAAATACAAGAAAAAGTCAAAGAAATAGAAGAAAAATTTAAAATACTAGATGAGTATGAAATACCAAAACATAATATAGAGGAAAATTATGGAATTATATTAAAAAAAAATATAAATGATTTTACTAAAATTTTCTCCAAGCTTCCAGAAGATGCCAATAATGAAAATATAATAATGTATATGAAATTAAAAGGATATTACAATAAAATAGTAACAATAGGAGAATTAAATCAAATAGGACAATTTAGAAATGTAGATGTGGAAACAATTATTAATGCTTTTTTAAAAAGAGAATATATTATACATTATAAAAAAACAATAGATGAAAAAGGTGGATTGTATATTGGAAAATCTATACAGATGAATAAACAGGATATGAAAAAATATCAAAACATTTTGTTAACCATAAGTAAAAGAATATCAAATTTTCTATCATTAAAATATAAATTTGACAGACAAGAAATAGAAAGTTATTGTATATCAGTATTGATTGAAAAATGTGGAGATATAGTTTATAATACGGATATAGACCAAGAATTTTTATATAATTCTTTATATAGCAAATCTAAAAAATATTGTATAGGATATATTTTAAAACAAAAAAATAATTTTGGAGTCGATTTTTCTAAATTTGAGAATACAACAAAAACATCAAAGTATAATCAAAATAGTACTAAAAAAGAAGAATTAGATGTAAAACAATGGAATTTAAAATCTGAGGATGAAAAAATAATGAAAATATTATCAAATTATTTAGAAATGGGATATGATAATAAAAAGGCTTTTGAAAAAACAGCAAAGGATTTGGATTTAGATATTGAAGAACTAATGTATAATATTGAGAAGATTAAAAATCAAATAATAGAAAATAGTAAAGAAAATAATGATAAAGAAAACGAGGAAAGATAATGTCAAAAAGGGGCGTCCATTTTGACAGAGAAAGAAGAAAGGAAGTAATAAATATGGCAGAATTTTCACCAATGATGCAAAGATATCTTGAAACAAAAGAACAATACAAAGACTGTATCCTATTTTACAGACTAGGAGACTTTTATGAAATGTTCTTTGACGACGCAGTAACAGCTTCAAGAGAATTAGAATTAACATTAACAGGAAAAGACTGCGGACAAGAAGAAAGAGCACCAATGTGCGGTATTCCACATCATGCAGCAGAAATATACATATCAAGATTAATTGCAAAAGGCTATAAAGTTGCAATATGTGAACAATTGGAAGACCCAAAAACTGCAAAAGGAATAGTAAAAAGAGGTGTTATAAGAGTAGTAACACCAGGTACTGTAGTTGATAGTAATATGCTAGAAGAAAGAAAAAATAATTTCATAATGTCAATTTTTAAATCTGGAATTTATTTTGGAATTAGTGTATGTGATATTTCAACAGGTGAATTTTATTCTGCAGAAATAAAGGACAACCAAAACTTTCCATTAGTTTTAGACGAAATTGCAAGATATATGCCATCAGAACTTGTTATAAACAGTATGATGTCAGATTGTCAAGAAGAAATGGACAAAATAAAAGAAAGATTTGACTCATATATTACAAGATTTAATGATAAATTCTTTACAGATGACGCGGAAAAAATAAAATATAGATTTAATTTTGTTGATAGTAATAAAAAAGAGATAGAAAACATTGCAGATAAAACATTAGCAGTTTGCTCAATAAATGCTTTAATTGAATATATTGAACAAACTCAAATGACTACACTTGACCACATCAACAAGATAACAGTTTACAATATTTCAAAATATATGTCACTTGATATCAATGCAAGAAGAAATCTTGAAATAACTGAAAAAATGAGAGATAAATCTAAAAAAGGAACACTTTTGTGGGTACTTGATAAAACATCAACTTCAATGGGTGGAAGAGCTTTAAGAAGATGGCTTAATGACCCACTTATAGATACAACAGAAATTAACAGAAGGCTTGAGTCTGTAAAAGAATTAAAAGATGATGTTATTTTAAGAGGAGATGTTGTAGAAAATTTAAAAAAAGTATATGACATTGAACGTCTTGCAGGCAAGATGGCTTATGGTAATGCAAATGCAAGAGATATGATAACATTGAAAAATTCATTATCAAAATTGCCAGACTTGAAAAAAGTGTTAGCAAATGTTAATTCTCCTATGCTTAAAGATTTATACGAAAACTTAGATGAATTACAAGACATCTATGAACTTGTTGATAAATCAATAGTAGAAGACCCACCAATGACAGTAAAAGACGGTGGAATTATCAAGCTTGGATATGACGAAGAAATTGATAAGTTGAAGACTGCTACAACAGAGGGGAAAAATTGGATAATTCAACTAGAGGCAGAAGAAAGAGAAAAAACAGGGATTAAAAATTTAAAAGTTGGATTTAATAAAGTATTTGGGTATTTTATAGAAGTTACAAAATCATATTTAGACCAAGTTCCAGAAAGATTTGTTAGAAAACAAACATTAACAAATGCAGAAAGATTTATAACAGAAGACTTGAAAAACCTAGAAAATCAAATACTTGGAGCAGAAGAAAAAGTTGTAAACTTAGAATATAATGCATTTGTACAAATAAGAGACGAAATTGCTAAAAATGTAAAAAGATTACAAAAATCAGCAAACATTGTATCAACATTAGATGTACTTACATCATTTGCAACAGTTGCAGAAGATTTGAATTATTGTATGCCAGAAGTAGACGATTCGGGAATTTTAGATATTAAAGGTGGAAGACATCCAGTAATAGACAAAATGCTTGGAACAGGTGTATTTGTTGAAAACGATACATATCTTGACAAAGAAGAAAATAGATTATCAATTATAACAGGACCTAACATGGCCGGTAAATCTACATATATGAGACAAGTTGCATTAATAACATTAATGGCACAAGTAGGCTCATTTGTACCAGCATCAGAAGCACACATAGGCGTTGTAGATAAAATATTTACAAGGGTTGGAGCATCAGACGACTTAAGTATGGGACAAAGTACATTTATGGTAGAAATGATGGAAGTTGCAACAATACTAAAAGAAGCAACATCAAACAGTTTAGTAATATTAGATGAAATAGGAAGAGGAACATCAACATATGATGGTTTATCAATTGCTTGGGCAGTTGCAGAATACATTGCAGATAAAGAAAAATGCGGAGCAAAAACATTATTTGCAACACATTACCACGAATTAACAGAACTAGAAGAAAAACTTGAAGGTGTAAAAAATTACAACATCGCAGTTAAAGAAAAAGGTGAAGATATAATCTTTTTAAGAAAAATCTTAAGAGGTGGAACAGACGAAAGTTATGGAATCCATGTTGCGCGTTTAGCAGGTGTACCAAAGGCTGTAACACAAAAAGCAGATGAAATTTTAAGAGGTTTGGAAAGAAAGAATATTTTAACTGGAAAAAAACAAGAAAGTAAGAAGGCTGTTGAGGGTCAGTTTGATATGTTTAATTATAAGTTGGCAGAAATTGCTCATGAGATTGATAAGGTTAATTTAAATGAGTTGACTCCAATTGATGCTTTGAATACTTTGGTTAGAATAAAAGAAAAAATGAAATAAAGAATTTTTATAAATAGAAAAACTGGTGGTTAAAAACTACCAGTCTTTTTTCGTAAATGATGAAAGAAGAATTTTTTTACTAGAATTATTGATTTTTTGGTTTATAAATTCCAGCTGCGAATCTACAATCTCTTTATATTGCTTTTCTGTTTTAATAAGAGTAGAGATATCTGAAAAAGTATAAATATCAACAAATGCATTCCTGAGAGTACTAAATGCTGGTAAAGCTGGTTCAAAAGTTTCAATGTCTAAAACAAATTGCAAATTGTCAATACTTTTAAATTTTTTAGTATTTGAAAATATTGATTTGCTACAATACAAATAGTTTTTACCATATTTTTCTAATAGAGAAAAAGAAGTGTCTTGAAAAAATGGTAAAGCTATTTCAGTTCCTGTTTTTACATTATAAATAACAGGATATTCAGGATTTTGTATAAGAATTCTTTTTTTGTCTAAAGACATTATTTTATTGCAATAATTTTCGTATTGTAATTCATAACCATCTTTTAAAATATGAATTCTTCTAATGGTATAAAAGTCTTTGAACTTTGAATATACCAAAAAAGTACTATGGCCAACATGTTCGATACCAACAATATCAGAATATGGTAAAATGCAAAAACGAGAAAACTGTTCTAATTTTGCGTGGTTACAAATAAAATAACATTTCTTAGACTCATCATATGTAATGTTCCAACTTCTTTCATCAAATTTTATGGAATTAAACCGCTCCATAATGTCCTCCTTTGTTTTCCTGATTATAATCAGGTTTGCTATACAATGTTTACATTTTCTATTATAGCATATATTAGTTCTAAAATCAATGTTATGTAAATATTAAATGTTGCTAATCAAAGGTAACCTAGGATTGCCAAACTCAAAGCCCATTTTATTTAAAGCTGCTTTAACAGGAATAGGATTTACTTCTTCAAATAATTTATTTATTAAAGGAATACTTTCTAATTGCATATTTTTAGCCATTTCAATATCACCATTTAAAAAGTTCCAAACCATATCATGTGTGAATTTTGGCTTTATATTTGACAAAACAGAAATAACACCCAAACCACCTAAAGAACAAATAGAAATTGCTTGGTCATCATTACCAGAGTAAATATGCAAATTATCACCGCACAAATGAGCAATTTCTGCAACTTGTGAAATATTTCCGGCTGGCTTCTTTTATAGCAACAACATTATCAATTTTTGAAATTTCTAAACAAGTTTCTGGTTCAATATTCATTCCAGTTCTACTAGGTACATTATATAAAATAATTGGAATACTAATACTTTCTGCAATTGCTTTATAGTGTGCAATTAATCCTTTTTGAGTCGTTTTATTGTAATAAGGAGTAACAACTAAAACACCATCAACACCTAAAGATTCAGCAATTTTAGACATTGTTATAGCTTCTGCGGTATTATTTGATCCAGTTCCAGCAATTATAGGTATTTTTCGTGCAGAAGTTTCATTTTTATGTGAAACTTCAACAGCACATTTTATAATATCAATTTTTTCTTCTTTTGTCATTGTTGCACTTTCACCTGTTGTACCACAAACAATTAAAGCATCAATATCATTATCAATTTGAAATTGTAAAAATTTTTCAAATTCTTTTAAGTTTATACCATTTTCATTAAATGGTGTTGGTACAGCAGAACCTGCACCTTTAAACAAAATTTTTTTCATAAAATCATTTTCCTTTCATTTTTACAAAAATTATATTTTATGCAACATTTAATATGCTACAAAAAATAAAGTATGATATAATATATTTCGTAAAAATGAAAAAATTACTGTTTATAAGTTGGAGGCATATATGGAAAAATTAGAGGACAAAAATGTAAAAAAAACTAATAAATAAAAAAATCAATGAAAACGAATTAAATAGAGACAATTTTGCATTTTTTTATTATAATTTGAACACAAATAAATATTACTTTTATAATAAAGAAAAATGGTTTGTTGCAGCAAGCACTACTAAAGTGCAAATTGCGATGTTATATTATGAAAAAATAAATAATAAAGAAATAAATCCAAACATGGGATTTGTATATAAAGCTGAAGATTTCGAAGCAGGAAACGGGCTTATAACTAATAATTGTAAAGTTGGAGATAGTATAGCAATTAAAACTTTATTAAAGGAAATGATAATAAATAGTGACAATACCGCAACAAATATTTTAGCAGATGGATTAGGTGGTAAAAAAATATATAGAAAAGAATTTGCTAAATATACAAGTGTAGAATTACCAGAAAAATTTTATAAAGAAAATATTATTTCAGCGGAATATGGATTAGATGTTTTAAAATATTTATTTAATAACTTGGGAAAATATCAAGAATTGATAGAAGATATGAAAAAATCTTCAGAGTATATGTATTTAAAAAAATATGTTACAGACACTGATATTGCACACAAATATGGAAGTTACAATGGGTATGTTCACGATTATGGAATAGTATATGGAAAAAACACATATTTAATAGGCATTTTTACAAAGGAAATATCAAACGCAAGTGAAATTATAGCAACAATTTCAAGAGATATTTTAGAAATTGTATAAAAATTTACAGAAACGTGAGATTTTAATTGAATTTTTAACCCCAATATGGTATAATTTCTACATAAATGCCTAGATTTGGCAGATAGGAAATTTAAAGAATTTTGGGAATATGATGAACAAACGAAGGGATGAAAATAAAGATGAATAAAAAAAGAGTATTAACAGGAGACAGACCAACAGGAAAATTACACATAGGACACTATTTTGGATCACTAAAGACAAGAGTAGAACTGCAAGACAATCCAGAATATGATTCATATATATTAATAGCAGATGTACAAGCACTTACGGACAATTTCAATAACCCAGAAAAAGTTAGAAAAAATGTAAGAGAAGTAGCAATGGATTACTTATCAGTAGGAATAGATCCTAAAAAAACAACAATTTATATACAATCAATGATACCAGAAACAGCAGAATTAACAGTATTCTACTCAAATTTGGTTACAATAGCCAGGCTAGAAAGAAACCCAACAGTAAAAACAGAAATAGCACAAAAAAGAGATATATTTGGAGAAAGTGTAACATATGGATTCTTAGGATATCCGGTAAGCCAAGCTGCAGATATAACAACATTTGAGGGTGAACTAGTACCAGTTGGAGAGGACCAATTACCACTAATAGAACAATGTAGAGAAATAGTTAGAAAATTCAATAGTATATATGGTGAAGGTGTATTAAAAGAACCCAAAGCAGTACTATCAAACTCAAAAAGAATAAAAGGACTAGACGGAAATGAAAAAATGGGTAAATCATTAGGAAATGCAATTTACTTATCAGATAGTGAAGAAGAAATAACAAAAAAAGTCATGAGCGCAGTAACAGACCCAGCAAGAATAAAAAAAGACGATCCAGGAAATCCTGATATATGTATGGTTGCATATTACCACAATTTATTTACACCAAAAGAAGATGTAAAAACTGTATGTGAAGAATGTAAAGCTGGAAAACGTGGTTGTGTAGCTTGTAAAAAACAACTTGCCAAAAACATAATTGAAGAATTAAGACCAATTAGAGAAAAAAGAGCATATTACGAAGCACATCCAGAAGAAGTTGATAAAATTTTAATGGAAGGCACAGAAAAAGCAAGAGTAGTAGCAAAAGAAACAATGAGAAAAGTAAAAAAGGCAATGATGCTAGATTATTAAAATTAAAAATGTCCTTTTGGGGACGGTTCTTTTTGGGACATTTTTTCTTATATGGGATATTGGATAAATATATAGAAACTTAATGAATACATTAAATGGTATTTTTTACCAAAATGTCCCAAAAAGAACCGTCCCCAAAAGGACACGATGTGAATGAAGGGAGAGATAAATGTTTACAGATTATACAAAAATAATGATTAAATCAGGAAATGGCGGAAACGGTGCAGCAACATTTAGAAGAGAAAAATATGTAGCTGCAGGTGGACCTGATGGTGGAGACGGTGGAAATGGTGGAAACATCTATTTCCAAGTCGACAAAGATAAAAATACACTAATTGATTTTAGATATAACAGAAAATTCAAAGCAAAAGATGGTGAAAATGGAAGCGGAAACCGTTGCAATGGAAAATATGGAGAAGATTTATATATCAAAGTTCCAATAGGTACTGTTGTAAAAGATGCAGAAACAGGAAAAGTTGTTGCAGACTTATCTAAACCAAACCAAAAGGAATTAATATTAAAAGGTGGAAGAGGTGGAAGAGGAAACTCACACTTTGCAACACCTACAAGACAAGCACCTAGATTTTCAGAAGATGGAGAAAAAGGAGAAGAAAAAGAATTAATATTAGAATTAAAATTATTGGCAGATGTAGGTTTATTAGGATTTCCAAATGTAGGAAAATCAACTTTTTTATCAACAGTAACAGATGCAAGACCTAAAATTGCAAATTATCACTTTACAACAATAAATCCAAACTTAGGAGTTGTAAAAACAAAAAATGGTGATGGATTTGTAATAGCAGATATACCTGGAATTATAGAAGGCGCAAGTGAAGGTGTAGGACTTGGAATTCAATTCTTAAGACATGTTGAAAGAACAAGATTACTATTACATTTTATTGATGTTTCTGGACAAGAAGGCAGAGACCCAATTGAAGATTACAAAACAATAAATGAAGAACTTGCAAAATACAGCGAAAAGTTGGTAAAACGAAAACAGATATTAGTTGCAACAAAAATAGACAGTATGCAAGACGACTCAAATTTGAAAAAATTAGAAGAATTAGCGAAAAAAGAAAAATTAGAATTATTCAAAATTTCATCAGTTACAGGTGAAGGAGTTGAACAACTAATAGACCACGTTACAGAAGTTCTAAAAACTTTACCTAAAGAAGAATTGGTTGAAATCGAAGATAGAGTTGTATATACTCTACAAGACAAAGACCAAGAATGGGAAGCATACGAAGAAGATGGTGTTTTCTATGTTAAAGGTAGAGCGGTTGATAGACTTATGGGTAGAATTAATATTGAAGATAATGAGTCTATGTATTATTTCCAAAAATGTTTGAAAAATATGGGAATTGAAGATAAGCTCAAAGAACTTGGTGTGTGCGAAGGTGATACTGTTAAGATTAGTGACTGGGAACTTGAATGGAGGGATTAAGGGACGTTCCTTTTTTTCCCTTTTTGAAGGGAATGAGGGACATTCCTTGCACTCCCAAATATTGATGAATAAATTTTTTTTCAAAAAACAAAAATATGAACTTTTATAAAAATGTACTTATAAAATAAAATGCAAATAAAATAAAATGCAAAATCAAAATGAGAAAACAAAATAAAAAAATAAAAGAGGATGACAAGGAGTGTCCCACATTCCCTTCAAAAAGGGAAAAAAAGGAACGTCCCTTGATCCCCTCGGAAGGAGAAGTTAAAATGAGCGAAAATAAGAATAACAATAATAACGAAGTAGAAGAATTAGATATAAACCATCTAATGCAAATAAGAAGAGACAAATTAAAGGAATTACAAGAAGAAGGAAAAGACCCATTTGAAATAACAAAATTTAATAGAACAAATTCAGCAGGAGAAATAAAATCAAATTACGAACAATTTGAACAAAAAGATGTAACAGTTGCTGGTAGAATAATTGCAAAAAGAATAATGGGAAAAGCATCGTTCTGTACAATACAAGACAGTGATGAAAAAATCCAAAGTTATGTAAGTATAAATGATTTAGGAGAAGAAAGCTATAAAGCATTTAAAATATATGATATTGGTGACATCATTGGAATAACAGGTTTTGTATTTAAAACAAGAACTGAAGAAATTTCTGTACATGCAAAAGAAGTAACATTACTTTCAAAATCATTAAGACCATTACCAGAAAAATTCCATGGATTAAAAGATCCGGATTTGAGATATAGACAAAGATATGTTGATTTAATAATGAATCCAGAAGTAAAGAAAACATTTGAAACAAGAAGCAAAATAATAACAGAAATAAGAAGAATATTAGACGAAAAAGGTTACTTAGAAGTTGAAACACCAATATTAAACACAATATCAGGTGGAGCAACAGCAAAACCATTTATAACACATCACAATGCATTAGATTTACCAATGTATTTAAGAATTGCAACAGAATTAAACTTAAAAAGATTAATAGTTGGTGGATATGATAAAGTATATGAAATGGGAAGAATATTCAGAAATGAAGGTATGGATATTAGACATAACCCAGAATTTACATCAATAGAATTATATGCTGCATATCAAGATTACAATGATATGATGGATATAACAGAAGAAATATTCACAAAATGTGCTATGAAAGTTTTGGGAACAACAAAAATAACATATCAAGGACAAGATATTGACTTAACACCAGGATGGAAAAGAATTACTATGATAGATAGCATAAAAGAAGCTTGCGGAGTTGACTTCAACGAAATCAATTCAGACGAAGAAGCAGTTGCATTAGCAAAAGAAAGAGGATTAGAAATTCCAGACTCAACAAAAGAAACAAGAGGAGATGTAATCAGCTTATTCTTTGACGAGTATGTAGAAAAAACATTAATACAACCAACATTTATATATGATTATCCAGTAGAAATTTCACCACTTGCAAAAAGAAGTCCAAAAGACCCAAGATTAACAGAAAGATTTGAAATATTTATTGGTGGTAGAGAATATGGAAATGCATTCTCAGAATTAAATGACCCAATTGACCAATATGAAAGATTTAAAAAACAAGTTGAAGCTAGAAATGCCGGAGACGAAGAAGCAGGTATGATGGATGAAGACTTTATTCAAGCTCTTGAATATGGTATGCCTCCAACAGGTGGTTTAGGAATTGGTGTTGATAGATTAGTAATGTTATTAACAGATGCTGCATCAATTAGAGATGTATTACTATTCCCAACAATGAAACCTTTAAACTAAAAGTTGGCATGTAAAAAAATGCCACAGTCAACATATTTGAAAGGTATAGATAGTAGTTATCTATTTGAAGGCTATTTAGCATTTAAAACTGAAGAATTATAAATAAAAACAGTATCAAGTAAAATCTAAAATTACTAGATACTGTTTATTTTTCTTATAAATTGTAAAAAACCAGAATTAAGATTTTGTACGCAGTGCAAACTGCTACAAAATCTTAATTCTGCCATATTTATCTTCTACAGAAAGTTATCATACTATGATAACTTTCTGTAGAAGATAAAAAAGTGTAACCTTTCACTAATTAAACTACACTATATAAGTGTAAGATATCTTATAAAGGAGTTTTTAAAATTGAAACAAGTAACACAAATAGAAAAATATTATAAAAATAATGAAATTGATATGGACCAAATAATAGAAGATTTTACACCATATATTACCACAATAATAAACAAAGGAACAAATAATAAACTATCATTTGAAGACAAAGAAGAAATTTATTCTGACACATTCTTTATATTATGGAAAAATAGAAATAGATTAAATATAAATGTATCATTAAATTCATATTTAGCAGGAATAACCAAAAATTTGATAAAAGAAAAATATAGAAAATTGAAAATAGTTTATGATATTAGTAATTTTGAAAATGATGCATTAAATAGTGTAAATATGTATGAAAATGATAGAGAATTAATATGGGATATAGAACAAAAAATAAAAGGACTAAAAGATATTGATATAAAAATTGTAAATTTATTTTATTATTCATCTGTATCAATTAAAGATATAGCAAAAAAATTAAATATTTCTGAATTAAATGTAAAGACAAGACTGCATAGAATACGAAAGAAAATAAAGAAAGAATTGAATAACGGAGGAATTTAGAGATGGAATTTAACAAAAATAAAATAAAAACCAAAATTGCTATATCGAAAATAAAAGAGGAGAATGATATAGTTATGGAAAAGAAAAAAACAAGAAATATATTAAAAACAGTTGTTACAGCTATAGCAGGAATAATTTTAAGTGCAGGATTTGTATTTGCAGGGACAGCAGTATATGAAAGAGTATGGAAAACACCAGAAAAAATCCAATTATCTTCTGGAGATTATGAAGAAATAACAAAGGTAACTGAAGAAAGTAAAAAAGAAAATATATCAGAAGAAGATGCGAAAAAAGTTGCAATAGAAAAATTAAATCAAATTGGATTTAATTCTAATATAGTAAGTACAAATCATTTTAAAGAAATAGATTCAACTAAAATATTGTATAGTTTCGATACAGAAGACAATTATGAAATAACCATTGATGGACAAACTGGAGAATTTTCAGAAATATGGGATAATAATAAAAATATTCAAGATACAAGTAAATATATGACAGAAGAACAAGCAAAAGAATTAGCCAACAAATATTATAAATTATTTGGATACAAAGAGGGAGAATATGAAATAACAAAAGTTCTATCCGTAAACAATGAAGGAAAAGACAGAGGACCAGGATTTAGAATATATGTAACATATAATAAAAAATATGGTGATGTATATAATCCATATGAATATATTACAGTAACATTAGAATCCAAAAACATGAAAATGGCCATGTTTAGAGTAAGTAATATTCCATTTGACAACAATGAAACAGTAATCACAGAACAAGACGCAATAAATATTGCCTTAAAAGAAGATAAAAAAGTAGCAAAAAATAAAGTAAAAAACACAAAAACAAAATTAATGGTAGTAAAAATGAATGCTGATGCCTATGATAGAATAAACAATACAGATAAACATTACGAAACAATGCAAACACCTAATTATCCGGTTGAAGAAAGAACATATTATAAAGTAGATGATAAAATAAGAAAAGCGTGGGTAGTTGTTATAAATTATGAAGATAATTTTGGAGACAATGTAACAAAAAGATACACAGAGGGAGCATATAGTTATTTTGTTGATGCGACAACTGGCGAAATAATAGGTGGACATACAATGGATTATATTTATAGTGAAAGTAGATAAATTATAGTATTAGTTTTATAAAAAAATTTGAATAATTATAAAAATCTATTGACAAAAACAATACCTAGATATTCTATGCATGAAAATACATAGAATATCTAGGCATATTTATTTTTAAGGAGGGGATAAAAGTGAAAATTGGTAAAGAATTACTAAAAGGAAGCACAACAATGCTAGTATTGGATTTATTAAAAAATCGAAATATGTATGGATATGAGATGATAAAAAAATTAAAAGAAAAATCAGAGAATGTATTTGAACTTAAAGAAGGAACACTATATCCAATATTACATGGACTAGAAGAAATCGGAAAAAAATTAAACAAAATACATAAACCAAAACTTGATTGGAAATTATTAATAATTTTAATTGTGCTTTTAGGATTTGGATTTTTGGTGGCTTTTACCAGAGCAAGTAGTATAGTATCAGATGGATATGATACGGAAAATGTTATAGGAAGATATATTTGTGCTTTAATAGCAGGTAGTATTTTTAGCATATTTATATATTTTATTGATTATACAAAAATAATGAAATATTCAAATATATTTTATATAATTGCAACTTTATTTGTTGTTTATTCATTTCTTTTTGGAATTAATATAAATGGACTACCATACATATATATTTCACCATCAATTACGTTTTCACCGGTTGTTATTGCAATGCCACTTTATATTATTGCGTTTGTAGGTTTTTTAAATAGTGAAAAACAATACAAAAAGAATGTTACAATATTCAATAAGAATATAAATTTAAAATTAGCTAAAATAATAACATTAAGTATAATTTCTATATTTATTTTTGTAAATATACCATCTATTGTATCAGCATTTATATTAGGACTTATTTATTTAATAATTGGAACCGTAAAATTAGTGCAAACTAAAACAAATAGAAAAAGAAATTTACTAATCCTTTTGGGAATACCAATATTTTTAGGAACAATTTTATCGCTAAGTGTAATAATTGAAACACCATATATTGTTGATAGATTTGTAGCAGTATATAATCCAGAAAGCCAAGCAGATTGTTATGGATGGATCCCTTTAAATAGAAAAATAATTATAAATTCTGCTCAAACATTTGGTGAAGCAGACGATACTAGTAATGCTTTAGAAATATTTGACGAAGGCACAAATTATGCGTTTATATCAATTTTAGCACATTATGGCTGGGTAGTAAGTGTTGTGGAATAGTAATAGCAGTTTTAGCCTTAAGTATAGAACTAATTATAAATTCAATTAAGATAAAAGAAATTAATGGAAAATTATTAATAATTGGAATGTCTAGTATGTTTATTTTACAAAGTATATTTAATATTCTTATGAATTTGAATTTAATAATTGATGCTAATTTTAATTTGCCATTTGTTTCTTATGGTAGGTTAAATCTTATTGTTAATATGATATGTTTGGCTTTGGTATTAGCCATTTATAGAAGAAAAGATATACTTATCTTGATGATCAACCTATAATTTCGTCAACTTGTTCTTGAGTGTATCCGTTTGCAAGTCTTGCCTTTTGTAATTTTTAATTTACTTTAATTTTTGATTTTTATTATGTAAAATACAAATAAAATTATTGAGACAATTTGACTTTAACATTTTTTTTGTTGATTTATTGTAATAATATTGTATTTATGATAAGATAAAACAAAATTAAGAAATACAGAAATGTTAAGAGGTAAAATAATGAAAATAGGGATAGATATAGATGGAGTTTTAACTGATATAGAACAATGGCAATTAGACTATGGAAGTAAATTTTTTTATGAAAACTATTGTTTAGGAATAAAAAAATATAAAGGATATGAAACTAATGAAATATTTGATGTAGATATAAAATTAGATGATGAATTTTGGAATAAATATTTTCGAGAGTATTCAATTAATGTAGAAGCAAGAAAATTTGCAAATGAAGTAATTGATAAATTAAAAGAAGATGGACATGAAATTTATATAATTACGGCTAGAGGTCCTTTTTTAAGCCATTCAGCAGATGTAATGACAATAGAAGAAAATAGAAATATTGTATTAAATTGGCTAAAAATTAATCAAATACATTATGACAATATAATCTTTAGTCCAGAAGATAAATTGGAAATATGCAAACAAAATAATATAGATTTAATGATTGAAGATAAGCCTAAAAATATAAACACAATATCTAATGAAATACCTGTAATTTGCTATCATGCAAATTATAATGAACAATGCAAAGGAAAAAATATTTATAGATGTTATAGTTGGTATGACATATATAGAAAAATAAAAGAAATATTTTAAAATGGAGAAGAGAAAATAATGTCATTAATAGAAGTAAAAGATTTAGTAAAAAACTATAAAATTATGGAAAAAGAAGATGGATTATTAGGTTACTTAAAAAATCTAATTAAACCAAAATATAAAGAATTTACAGCAGTAAATAATATAAATTTTAATATTAACGAAGGTGAATTAGTAGGCTACATAGGAGAAAATGGAGCAGGAAAATCAACAACAATAAAAATGCTCACAGGGCTGTTATCACCAACATCTGGACAAGTTGTAGTAAATGGAATTGTGCCAAATGAAAAAAGAATAGAAAATAACAAAAATATAGGTGCTGTTTTTGGACAAAAAACACAGCTATGGTGGGATTTGCCTGTAATTGAATCTTTTAGATTAATTAAAAAGATGTATAAAATTCCAGAAAATGAATACAGAAAAAATTTAAAACAATTTACTGAATTATTACAATTAGAAGATTTACTAGAAAAACAAGTTAAGAACCTAAGTTTAGGGCAAAAAATGAGATGTGAAATTGCAGCAACATTTTTGCATAATCCTAAAATAGTTTATTTAGATGAACCAACAATTGGACTGGATGTTTTAGTAAAAGAGAATATTAGAAAATTTATTAAAGATATAAATAAAGAAAAAAATACAACAGTAATACTTACAACACATGATTTAAAGGACATTGAAGATGTATGTGATAGAATAATATTATTAGATCAAGGTCAAATAGTTTTTGATGGAGAAAAACAAAAATTTAAAGACACATATGGAAATAGTGTTTCAGCTGAAATTATTTTAAAAAATAAAAAAGCAAGTATAACTGAAAATCTATATGTTGAAGATTTTGAAATTATAGAAGAAAATGAAGAGAATATAAAAATAAAATTTGACCATGATAGAATGACAATTGTAAAAATAGTCGAGGTGATTTCAAAATATGGAGATATAGTAGATATTCATATGAAAGAAGCAGAATTAGAAGATATATTAAAAGAAATATATAGAGGAGTAAAAATATGTTAGAAACATGGTTAGCATTAGCACGAGTACATTTTAAACAATATTCTATTTATAAATCCAATTTCTTTTTATGGACATTAAATAGAATAGTAGAAGTTGTTGTTTACGTTTTTGTATGGCAAGCAATATATTACCAAACAGGCAATGCTGGTGGATATAGTATAGAATATATGGTTACGTATTATATTTTAGTTATTTCGATAAAATCAATAGCAACGTGGGGAATAAATGAAGATATTGCAGAGTCAATTAGAAAAGGTCAATTAAATAAAGAATTATTAAGTCCAATATCATATTTTAAATATTGTTTTGGATTATATATGGGAGAAATTGGATATGCAATTCCAATCTCAATAGCGACATTTATAATATGTTCAATTTTTTGGAGTGTACAACTTCCTGTAAATTTTATAAATTTTTTATTATTTATATTTGTAATAATACTTATACTTCCAATATCATTTTTTATACAAATGATAGTTGGAACAATTGGATTCTATACAAACTCAATTTGGGGAATGCAAATTTTAAGGCAATCAATTATAGCAATTTTTTCTGGATTAATTGCACCACTTACATTATTTCCTGAATGGTTTCAAAAAATTGCAAATATACTTCCATTTAAAGAATTTATATATACTCCTATTAATATTTATTTAGGAAATATTCCTTTGAATGAAATAGGTCTTATAATATTAAAATTAATAGTATGGTCATTAATTTTATATTTAATATCAAAAGTATTTTTTAATTATTCAGTAAAGAAAATAACAATAAATGGAGGATAAAATGAAAAAAGTATTTAACATTATTAAATTGTACTTATCATTTTTTGTAGCATCTTTAAAAGAACTACTAATATATAGAGTAGATTGTCTAACTGGTATGATTTCACAAATAGTTACTCAAGCAGTAGAAGTTATATTTATTTGGATTACATTTCAAAATACAGAAAATCTAGCAGGCTGGAACTTTAAGCAAGTACTTTTATTATATGGTACAACATTAATATCAATTGGAATTTTAGACTTATGTTTTGATTCATTGTATGATATAGGACCGAAATACATTAGAGATGGAGAATTTGATAAAATATTATTAAGACCTGTTCATCCACTGATTTCAATAGTAGGAAGTTCAAAGTCTTTTACATCTATTGGATATTTTGCATTAGGGTTATTTATAACTGTAAAAATGCTAATAGAGTTATCTATACCAATTACATTTTTTCTTTTTTTAAAAATAGTAGTATTTAGTATTATTGGAGCGGCAATTACTGGAGCAATATTAACAATATTTAGTATTGCATCGTTTTGGACATATAAATCCAATGAAGTGATATGGACATTTTACAGAATACATACATTTGCACAATATCCAATTGATATATATAACGGATTTATTAAACTACTAATAACAGTAGTTTTACCATTTGCGTTTGTTGCATATTATCCAACGATGAATTATTTAGGAATGGATAAATATATGATTTATTTATCTCCAATTATAATGGTAATCTTATGGATAATTGCTATTAAAGTTTGGAATTGGGCACTAAATAAATATAGAAGTACAGGGAGTTGATAAAAAATATGAGAATAGGAATTGATATAGATAATGTAATATCAAATTTTAATGAAGAACTGCTAAAAGCATATATTGAACATGATAAAGAATTAAGAAATACAGGAATCATAAATAATAATGCGCCATATATAAGAAATGGAATGTTTGATTGGACAGATGAAGAAGAAAAAATTTTTTATAAAAATAATATAGAAAAAATTGCAATTAATTTAAAAGCAATTGAAGGTGCAAATAAATACATAAAAAAGTTAAAACAAGATGGACATACTATTTATATAATTAGTGGAAGAGATAATGGAGAATATACAGATTCATATAATATGAAAAAGAATTGGCTAGAAAAATATGATATTACTTATGATAAATTATTTTTAGTTGATGCTTATAATTCTCATTCTAAAACAGAAATATGTCTAGAAAATAATGTAGATATTATGATTGATGATTCAAAAAGAATGTGTACAGATATAAAAAAACATGGTATTAGAGCATTTATTATGGATACACCGTATAATAGAGATACTAATGAATTTGAACGTGTATGTTCATGGAAAGAAATATATGATATTATATCTAATAATAAAATAAATGTGATATTAGACACTGATACATATAACGAATGTGATGACCAATTTGCGTTATCTTATTTAATAAAATCAAAAGATACACTTAACATTGAAGCAATTACTGTTGCTCCATATTCTCATAAAACAAAAAATGTTTCAGTAAGAGAAGGACAAGAATTAAGTTATAATGAAATTTTAAAAATATGTAATTGGTTAGATTTTGATACTACAAATAAAGTATTTAAAGGTTCTATGGATTATATTCAAAATGGGAATGATGAAAATAATGATGCAGTAAATAAAATCATAGAAATAGCTTTAAAAAATGATAAAACATATATATTAGGAATTGGTGCAATTACTAACATTGCATTAGCGATAAAAAAAGAACCTAAGATAATTGGTAAAATAGAAATTATATGGCTAGGTGGAAATGAATTAGGATATAAAGATAATTTGGAATATAATTTCAGACAAGATGTACAGGCTGTTAAAATTGTATTAGAATCACAAGTTAAATTAACTATACTACCTTGCAAAAATATAGTGTCTAATCTAAGAATTGATATTAATACTTTAAAAGAAAATATAGGAAATAAATCAGAGTTATGTGATTACTTAATAAAAAGATTTTATAATGATGGATACCATGGGACTCAAGAATCAAGAGTTATTTGGGATATTTCAGTTATTGCATATATGATAGATAAAAATTGGTTTGAAACTAAAGAAATAAGTTCTCCAAATATAAGAGAAAATACTTCTTATGAAATGACTGAAAATAGGCATAATGTAACATTTGTAACAAAATTGAATAGAGAGAAAATATACGAAGATTTATTTAATAAATTAGGAGCAAGAAATGAAGTACAATGAAATGAAACAAGCTGTGAAACTATTAAGTAAAGAATGGAATTTAGGAAAAAAAGAAGCAGGAGCAGACAATGATATTTGTGCTTGGATATATTTATTTGATGTTTTACAAGAAAGTGAAAGAATAATAAAATATAAAGATGGAAACAAACTTATAGGATTTTGTGGTTACTCAAAAGAATATTCAAATAAACATAAATTATCTAAAATGTTTTATGGTTTTGTAAAAAATAGATTATATAAAAATAAAAGCATAAAAAATTTAAAAGCATTTAAAGAGTATGAAAATAATTATAATTACATGCCAGACGAACTTAAAAATTACTTTGATGGAGAGGTTTCAATATTAATAGTAGATGAAGATTATAGAGGAAAGAAAATAGGAAAAAAACTTTTATTAGATGTATTTGAGCTTGCCAAAAAAGATAATATGAAAAATATTCAGATATTAACAGATGAATCATGCAATTATAAATTTTATGAAAGTTTAGGATGTAAAAAGGTATATGAAACAATAGTTGAAAACAAAAAAATAGAACAACTTGGAAATGGATATACCGAAAAAGCATTTATATATGAAAAGAAATTATAAAAGCGTAGGAGAAAATAAATATGAAATTAACAAGTAAAGAAGCAAGAAATATATTAGAAATAGAAAGAAAAACAGCAAAGAATGATAGATGGATAGAACATTGCATTTGTGTTGGAGATACAGCAGGAAGAATAGCACAAGCATTAAAGGAAAAAGGATATGATGTAGATATAGATAAAACAATAACTCTTGGATATTTACATGATATTGGCAAATACAATGGCGAATCACATGGACATGAGATAAGCGGATATAATTATTTGAAAGATAAAGGGTATGACGAAGAATATTGCAACATATGTATAACACATTCATATTTAAATAATGACATTGTATGTACTGCTGGAGGAGTTCCAAACCCAGATGATAAACCTCTTATAGCAGAGTTTATAAAAGCACATAAATACACAACAGAAGAAAAATTAATAAATCTATGTGACTTAATGTGTCCACAAGGTGGAAAAGTATTTACGATAGATAAAAGGCTAATTGATATTATGATTAGAAGAGGAGCTTATTCAAATACACAATATCATATTAAAGAAACATATAAACTAAAAGAATATTTTGACAGTTTATTAGGATATAACTTATATGATTTATTTCCAGAAATAAAGAATAATTTATAGTAAATCGGAGAAATAAAATGAATAGATTATTAAGAATAGGTTTTGATACATTTTTAACATCTGTAACTCCAATTTTAGGATGGTTTTTACTTGGAATATTAGTGGATAAAAACTTAATCAATATATTTTCATTAATATATCCGATGCAATTTGTTATAAGTGCAATACAAAGTGTTTTTGGAACAGGTGCTAATATAAGTTCAATTAGAGATAAAAATAAAAATAGTGTTTTTTCTGGGGTGATATTGGGTTCTGGTATAGGATTGATAATACTAGGGTGCGTTGCAATAAACATAGATAAATATATAACTTTTATGAACATGGATATTGATACATATAAAATATTTGGAGTATATGCTGTTATTCAAATGTTTTTTCAATTATTATTAAATTTATCTTTGTGTAAGTTGTATTTTGAAGAAAAAAATAAAAGAGCTAACAAATATAGTTTGCTATTCAATTTAATAAATTTTTCTTCATTAATTATAATGAGTTTAATAACAAAAGAACAAATAAAAATTGTTGGAATTTCAGTAATATGTATGAGTGTTTTTGTAGTTATTATGATGTTTAGAATAGTAGAAAAAACAAAATTTAAAATTAATATAGTAAATTGTATTAAATATGATTCTGTATATTTGTTTGCAGAAATTAGTATGTTTATAATTTATTTATTTGGTTTTAAAAATTCATTTGATTTTGGTGAAAAATATATTTTAGCAACATCATTTGCAACTTTAATAACAGATACTCAATGGGATATTGCTTATGCAATAAAAACAGTAGCACAAATTGATATTACAAAAAAAGAATTTTCATATAATGAACATATAAAAAATAGCAGAAAATTAGTATATTTGTTAATTATATCAAGTATTATAATGGGTATTATATTATATCCAAGTTATAAGGTAGATATAATGGCAACATCAATCATAGTAAGTATAGAATTGGTAAGTTTATATATGTATCCAATTTATTTAACAAAATTAACATACATACAACTTGAACATTCTGCTGTAAAAGCAACTATCAGTAAACAAATTGCCAATATAATTAGAATTTTTTGTTCTTTTATATCATCTCCATTTTGCACATCAATTGGACTAGCAGTTTCAGTTATATATCAACTAGTATCTACACAGTATATAACTGAAAAAAATAAAATTAATATGGAAATGAAATAAAATCATTGCTACTCATTTGAGAGATACAACTAGAGAAAAATTGAAGAGTGATGAGATAAATAATGTCTTAGTTGTAGAAGATGGATATGTATTTGAAATATAAAAATTAAAAAATTAGGAGCAAAATAAAATGTACGATTATGTTTTACAATACGGATTTGATATAGAATCAGAAAATAATATACAAAATATAAAAAAATACTTGAAAAACAACAATATAAAGGATAAAGAAAGAAAATGGAGACCACATATAACAATAGATTTATATGATTGCACTAACCAAAATGAATTTATAGAAAAAGTAGATAGTATAGTAAATAATATAAAATGTTTTAAATTAGAATGTAAGAATTTAAATGATTTTTATAAAGAAACATTATATATAGAGCCTTATAATAAAGATAGATTATTAGAGTTAAAATCAATTTTTGATAATGTATTGAATGAGTATAGAAAGCAAAATAGAAAAGAAAGAATATATAAGCCTCATATAACTTTATGCACAAATGAAAATATAAATCAAAGTTTATATGATTTAGTACATAATGTTTTTGAACCATTTGTAGCTAAAGTTAAATATATATGGATCTATAATCAAAAGATGGAATTAATAAAAGAGTATAAATTAAAAAATTAGGAGTAAATAAATGAGAATAGGTATAGATATAGATGATACTTTAACAGATATAAAAGACAAATTAACAAATGCTGCAAAAGAATATGCAATTAGTCTTAATAAAAATGTAGAAAATAAGAATCATAAGATAGTAGATATATATAATAATTGTAATATATATCAGAAATTATTTGATTTTAGTTATGATGAATTAAAATATTTTTTAGGAACTATACAAGAAGAAATTACTAACAATGCGCTTCCAAGAAATGATTGTGCTGATATAATAAGAAAATTACATAAAGAGGGTCATGAAATATATATTATAACTGCAAGAGATTCTGAATTTCATAAAGATCCATATATTCAAAGTGAAACTTGGCTAAATGAAAATTCTATATATTTTGATAAATTGATTGTTAATGCTAGAGATAAAGCAAAAGTATGCGTAGAAAATAATATAGACTTATTAATTGATGATAGTATAAGTAATTGCTCAAGTGTATATAATTGCGGAATTGAAGCAATTATGATTAGTAATGAAAGAAATAGTAACAACGAAATAAAAACATTTTATAATTGGAAAGAGATATATAATTACATAAACGAAATGGAGTAGCAAATGAAAAAAATAAAAAATGAAAATCAAATATTAATAATGTTAGCTTTTTTTAGCATATCAGTTGGACTATGGGGAAATTTTAGACAATTATGGCTACAAGATAATAATTTTGCTGTTACTAATATAAGCAATATATTAAGTATAGGAACATTTATAAGTGTTATAATTATTGGCTTAATAGGAAAATACGTAAAACTAGATAGATTAAAAAATACATTGGTAATAGTGTTATTAGTAAAATTAGTAAATATGTTTTGGTTATATTTTTTAAATAGGACAGGACCGGTAGAACTAATTAGATTATCAATAATAATAGATATTGTAACAGAATATATAATAATCACAAGTATTTACCCATTAATAACAACGATTGTAAAAACAGGAACAATATATAGTAAAAGAAGATTAACAGAATATTTATTTAGAGATATTGGAATTTTACTTGGAGGAGTATTTATAGGTAAAAGTATAGCAGGATTACTTGTAAATTATAATGCATGTTTACTTATAGCAAATATCTTTTTACTATTTTCGTTATTGGTATTATTAAATATAAAAGTTACTAATTCTGCTAATATAGATGAATATAAAGAAATTTCTTCAAAATATATTTTTAAAGATAAGCTTTTAATATTGTATTTGATTTATACATTAATCGGAACAATTGCAATGTCAACAGCTCTTGGACTAAAAATGCTTACACTTACCAATTATTTTCAATTTAGTGATAGTGTAGCGACTAATTACTTATTAATTATTGGACTACTAGCAGATGTTTTTGGAATTATAGCATTAAAATACTTAACACCTAAAAATGATTATTTAACTGTAACAATAAAATTTGGAATAAGATTTTTAGGATATGTAATAGCATTTATATCAAATAATATGATGATTACATTAATTGCAATTACTTGGTCTATATTTATTTCAACAGCATATGAAAATATTTGTGATGCTGTATATATTAATAGATTAGAAAATAAATATCAATTAAGTTTTTCAAATATATGCCATATAATTAGATTTTTAGGAGAGGCAATAGGAGTATTTCTTTGTGGTATAATGTATGAAATTGGATTAAGATATATGTTTGGATTATCTGCTTTATTTATGATATTCCAAATAAGTATAGCTTATTATATGATATATTTAAGAAAAAGGGAGAGTAAGTACTAAAATTTATTTTGGAAGTAGAAAGAGGAAATAAAATGAATAACAATTTTGAATTTATAGATGCAGTAAAAAAATTTATTTAAATATTCAGGAAATAATAAAAAATATTATATTAAATCAGTAGCTTTTATGGTTTAATTTACAATATCAGAAATGTTATATAAAACATTTTTTTCTAAATTTTTGGCTAATATGGTTAGTAAAGAATTTGATATTGCATTTAATTTAATAATAATATGTGCTTTTTTTAGAATATTCGGAATAACATTTTCTCATAACCAATATAGAAAATGTAGTATAATTGTTGGAGAAAAAATCAGTGCAAATTCACAAGAAAAATTATATAAAAAAATAATGATATTATCTTCAAAAGGATTTAGAAATATGGGTTCTGGAAAAATACTGACAATTATTAAATCGTGTGAAAGTAGTATGGTTAAGATAATAGATAGTATGTTGCAAGAATTCGCATATATTTTTACATCTTTTGTAATGCTTATTGCAATATTTATTATTGATTATAAATTAGCATTGGGAATTACAATAATTTGTGGTATTAGTTTATGGTTGTTTAAAATTGAATTAACAAAATCAAAAGGATTATTGAATGATGAGTATAAATCAACTGATGATTATACTAAACTAATTTCTGAAACAAGTAAAGGAATAAATGACATTAAAGCATTAAATTTTGAAGATACATGTAGTAAAATTTTTGTAAATGATATTGAAAATTTAAAAAGTACAAGAACACACAGAAGATTATTAGGAAAAACTATTAATACATCAAAATGGACTATTAGAACAATAGTCGAATCTTTATTATTAATATATATATTAAAAATGATTCAACTAAATGTTTATTCAACTGAACTTGCGATGCTATTGGTAACATATATGGATAATATAATTGATGATGTGTTTCATAGAATAATGTTTTAAATAATATAAATATTTTAATAAAGCCACATACACAAAATGCAATTGTTGGACCTAGTGGAGTAGGAAAAACAACAATTTTTAAATTGTTAACAAAAGAGTTAACTAATTATGAAGGTAAAATAGAATTTGATGAAACAGAAATTAACAAATTAAATAAAGAAAGTTTTAGAAATTCAATTTCAATAGTAAATCAAGAACCAATTTTATTTAATATGACTATAAAAGAAAATTTATTAATGGCAAACGAAAATGCTGCAGATACAGAAATAATAAATGCATGTAAACTTGCTAATATAGATTCATACATAGAAGAATTACCAAATAAATATGATGAAGTAATAACTGAAAATAGTACAAATTTTTCGGTTGGACAAAAACAAAGAATAGCTATTGCAAGAGCAATTTTAAGAGACACGCCAATAATTTTATTTGACGAAGCAACATCAGCATTAGATAATTATAGTAAAAATAAGATAAAAGAAACTATGACAAAATTATCAAAATATAAAACTATAATTATGATATCTCATACATTAGATTTAGTAGAAGATTGTGATAATATAATTTATATTGAAAATGGACAAGTATTAGAACAAGGAAATCATAATACTTTAATTGATAAAAAAAGGTAAGTATTATGAATTGATAAATAATAGTATTTAGAAAAGAAAAATGTCATGCTAAAGAATTAAAAAATAGTTAGATATAAGAAGTATATATTTGAAACTATGTAAGGAGTTTTTATATGAGAATAGGTATAGATATAGATGATACTTTAACAGAGATAAAATGATTTATTTAAGAAATAAAGAAAAATTGGAGATGAATTAAGAAATGAAAAATTATATAAAAAATTATCCAAGACCACAATTTGTTAGAAATAAATGGGAAAGTTTAAATGGAGAATGGAACTTTACATTTGATGATGAAAATTTAGGAGAAGAAAAAGGATATTATATTAGCTTTCCAACAAGAAATAAAATCAATGTACCTTTTACATACGAAACTGAATTAAGCGGAATAAAAGATGAAAGTGTGCATTATGTAGTATGGTATAATAAAAAAATACATATTTCAAAAGAAAATAAAAAAGCAATATTACATTTTGAAGGAAGTGACTATAAAACTAAAATATGGATTAATGGAAAATACATAGGAACAAATGAGGGTGGATACCATAGATTTTCATTCGAGATAGATAAATATATTCAAGAAGGCGAAAACGATATTACTGTAAAAGTAGAGGATTCATTAGCCAAAGAACAACCTAGAGGAAAACAAAGATATAAAAAAGAAAGTTGGAAATGTTGGTATATACAAACTACAGGAATATGGAAAACAGTTTGGATAGAATATGTGCCTAAATATTCTATAAAAAACGTAAAATCAACACCAAATTTAGATAATAGAAATATACAATTAGAATATGAAACAAATATATCTGAAAAAGAATTAGAAGAAAATAATTTTTATATAGAAACAGAAATTTCTTTTGAAAATGAACTACTAATCACAAATAAAATTCATCTTACAGAATTATATCAAGAAAATGAAATATCAATATGTGAAAATAATGCAGAAGTGAAAAAATGGTCACCAAAAGAGCCAAATTTATATGATATTTGTTATAAATTATATTGTAATGATAAACTTATAGATACTGTATATTCTTATTTTGGCTTTAGAAAAATATCAATTCAAAAAGATAGAATATATTTAAATGATGATGAATTATATTTAAAATTTATATTAGATCAGGGATATTGGAAAGAATCACATTTAACACCACCAAGTGAAGAGGATTTAATTAAAGATATAGAAATTGCATTAAAATATGGATACAATGGAATTAGAAAGCATCAAAAAATAGAAGATGAAAGATTTTTATATTGGTGCGATGTAAAAGGTATGTTAGTTTGGAGTGAAATGGCAAACTGCTATAATTATAATGATAAATCAATACAGCAATTTACAAATGAATGGATTAAAGTAGTAAAACAAAATTATAATCATCCATCAATTATTACATGGCTTCCTATAAATGAATCTTGGGGCTTACCAAATATAAGTGATAATATAAAACAACAAAATTATGCAAATAGTTTATATTATTTAACAAAATCAATAGATAATACAAGACCTGTAATTTCAAATGATGGTTGGGAACACACAATATCAGATATAATAACTATTCATGATTATAAACAAGATCCAGAACTGTTTTATTTAACATATACTGATAATGAGAAAAAAGTATTAAATAATATGGAAGAACATAATGGAAAACACAAATTATTTGCTGAAGGATATAGATATAATGGACAACCAGTTATAATGAGTGAATATGGTGGAATTGCTTTAGATTCTGAAAAAGGATGGGGATACGGAAAGCAAGTAGCTAATGAAGATGAATTTATACAAAGGTTTGAACTATTAACTAAAAATATAAAAGAAATACCTTATATATCTGGATATTGCTATACTCAACTTACAGATGTTCAACAAGAGATAAACGGACTAGTTGATGAAAACAGAAATAGCAAATTTAGTAAAAAAGTTGAAGATAAAATAAAAGAAGTTAATTAATTTTTATGTTTTTATTCGGATAATGATACATATGTAAAAGGGGAGAATGAACTATGAATATAGAAAAGCAATTACAAGATTTAAATGTTAATTTTGATGGTAAAATTGCAATTTATTATGATGATTTAAAAGGTAATGTTATTAAGATAAATGAAAAAGAAAAGTATAATGCAGCAAGTTGTATAAAAATATTCATTTTAATTGAATTATTTAATAGAATACAAAAAGGTGAGATAGACAGAAAATTTGAATTAGAATATTTAAATAAATATTACGTAAATGGTAGTGGTGTATTGCAATATTTATCTAAAAATATTAAACTTCCAATAATAGATATAGCAACTCTAATGATGATTATAAGTGATAATGTTGCAACCAATATATTAATTGATTATTTAGGAATTGACAATATTAATAAAACAATTAAAAATATTGGATGTTTAGATACAGAATTGTTTAGTATGTTTAAATCAGTTAAAGATGAAGTCTTTTCTGAAACAACAGCATATGATTATTATTTAGTATGGAAAAAATTAAATAATAATGAATTGTTTAATGAAAAAATAACAAGCGAAATAATAAATATAATAAAAAATCAAAAATATCATGAAATGGTTGGAGATGGAATAGATAACATTTATAAAAAAGTAAATATTCCAATTGTTAATTATATCGTAACAAAAAGTGGTAAATATCAATCAGTCAGAAATGATGGAGGTATTGTTTCAACTATTTATGGAAATTATATTTTGACTATTTTAATTAAAGATTTTAAAGATGATTATTATTTATCAGATGAATATGTATATAGCCAGGGAAGGAAAATAAGTAATCTTATTTTTAATGAGTATTTAAAATTAGGAGCAAAAAATGAAAGAAGTGAAACAATTGGAAAATAAAAAAATAGATTTAAGTAGTATAAAAGTTGCAATTTTTGATTTTGATGACACACTAGCTATTCATAAAGATAAAAATTACTTAAAACATCGTAATGAAAACGAAGAAAATCTTTTAAATTATTACTTAAATGCTTATCTAAATCCAGAATCTTTTTATGAAACTATTGAACCTTGTTCAATATGTGATTCATTACAAAATTTGATTAAAAATTTTGAAACAAAAGTTGTAAAAATGTATTGTGTATCTGGAATGAAATTTTCATTTCATTTAAAAGCAAAAGAAAATTTTGTACATAAATATTATAGTAATGATATAGAAGTAATTTCAGCACGATCTCAAGAATTAAAGTGTGATGCTGTTAAAATTATTAAGCGTATTAACAATTGTGATTTAAATGAAATATTGTTTATAGATGATAACAAAGAAAATATTATCAGATTTAATAATATGGGAATACATGCATGGACGCCTGAAGAATTTGAACAGTTAATATAATAATTAACAGGAGAAAATAAATAGAACAAGAAACAAAGAAAATAAATAGAAGTATAAAAATATATCCAATATTTGCATCATTTACAGGAGACTTAATATTCTTCGTACCAATAGACACATTATTTCTAACATTGGTAAAAGGATTAAATGCCAGTCAAATAACGGCAATGACAATGGTTGCATTAATAATATGTATAGTATTTCAAAAAGTAATACTAGCTATTGTAAAAAAGATAGGAAATGTAAATTCATTAAGACTAGGAGCAACTATGTTGTTAATTGCATCATTAGTATTAACATTTGGAAAATCGTTTATTGCAATGTTATTATATAAAAGCATACATGAATTAGCAGTTATGTTTTTAAATATGGATGAAATAATTTTGAAAAATAATTTAAAAGCTGTAAATAGAAAAGATGATTATTTTAAAATAAGAAATAAATCAAAAATTATATATGCTATTATAACTTTATTTACTGCGTTAGTAGCAGGAAAAATGTTTAATGTAAATAATTATTTGCCAATGTACTTGTCAATAATAATATATGTTTTAGTATTAGGAACAGCATTTTTATATTATGAATCAAAAGTAAATAATGAACAAGAAATAAAGAAAGAACATAAAAAACTAAAGATAACATCAATAATATTCTATGTAATATTATCAAATGCAGTATTTTATTCAATAATAAAAATGGGACAAAACAATAGTAAATTATTTATGCAATATGATTTTCAAAAATTCTTATCTGTTGAAATGGTAACATACTACATAACAACAATAGTATTTATATCAAGAATAGCAAGATTAGTAGGCAATGTAATATTTGGAAAAGTATATTTAAAAATAAAAGATAAAATGAGCATTGTTCTAACAATATGTTTGGCATTAGCGTTTTCATTATTGATTATAGGACACTTTATAGAATTAGCATTTATCTGTAAAGTTATAATTATGTCTTTAGGATTTTTCTTAATATTAGCGATAAGAGATTCATTCCAAACATATATAGAAGATATTGCTTTAACTATTTCAAATAAAGAGGAACAACAAGAAATTATAATTAAAATTGAAGTTTATAGAAGATTAGGAACATTAATATTAAGTGCTATTTTTACATTAATATTGATGAAATATGAACTAATTGTAATAGAATTTATTTTATTAGGATTAAGTATTATAGAAATATTTATTAATAAAAGACTATGTAGCAAGTTAGCAAAATATGGTAGCAGTGATAGATAGCAAATAATTAAATGCTATCTATTTTTTAGTTAAATTTGTAAAAAAATACCTGTTGAATATATGGTTTTTAGTATTGTATAATCAACTTAAGAGGTGCAATAATTTATGAGAATAATAAAAAAATATGGAAAAGACATATTATATAAGGAATTAAAGAAAAGCTATAATTTTTTTATTAAAGAAGCAAATACAGATAAAAAAAGCAAAGGCTATGGACTAATAAAAGATAAAACAATTTTAGCTGATAATATAGCAAGTATAGCATCAGTAGGATATGGTTTATCAGCATTAGTTATCGGAGTAGAACATAATTGGATAAAATATAAAGAGGCTTATGATAGAGTAAACAGAACACTAGGAACCTTTATAAATAACGTAGAAGGAAAAAACGGGTTTTATTATCATTTTGTGAATATGCAAACAGGAAAAAGAGAATGGAATTGTGAAGTATCAATAATAGATACAGCAATTTTTATATGTGGTGCTATAACTGCAGGTGAATATTTCGGAAAAGAAGTAAAAAATAAAGCAAATATCTTATATAAAAGAATAAATTGGGAATGGTATAGAAACGAAACAAACAATTTATTTTATATGGGATATAAACCTGAAAAAGGATTTTGGGGACAATGGGATGGATATGCTGAACAATTAATGATGTATGTATTAGGAGTTAGCTCACCAGCATATCCAATAGATAAAAGTATGTATTATGAATTTAATAGAAAAAAGAAGGATTATAAAGATATAAAGGATATAATATATACATATTGTGGAACATTATTTACATATCAATATTCACATGCATGGATTGATTTTAGAAATTTAACGGATATTAATGGAGTTAATTGGTTTGAAAATTCAATAAAAGCGACAAAAGCAAATAGAGAATATTGTATAGATAATAAGAGCAAATTTAAAACTTATGGAGAAAATTCCTGGGGATTAACTGCTTGTCTTTCTCCAAAAGGATATATAGGACCAGGAGCTGAACCACGTGATACCAATTTAGAAATAGAAAACGATGGAACAATATCTCCATGTGGTGCAATTGGCTCAATAGTATTTACACCTAAAGAAAGCATACAAGCTATTGAATATTATTATAATACATTTAGAAAATTATGGGGAAAATACGGTTTTAAAGATGGTTTTAATTTAGAAGGAGAAAAAGACTGGTTTGCAAGAGAATACATAGGAATTGATAAAGGAATAGGAATGTTAATGATAGAAAATTATTTAAATGAAACTATATGGAAATATTTTATGAAAAATGAGTATGTCATTAAAGGATTAAAAATTCTAGAATTTACTGATAATAAATCAGAAAATTTGAAACTAAACAAAGTATAATTTGGAAGAAAAGAATTATTTTTAGATAAGAACGAAAAAGAATTCACACAGATGATTACTTTTTCAATTTTTGATAATGAAGATTCGTCCAATATAGTTCAATTTATAATTGCAGTATCAGAAGTAAATCCATTATATGCTGTGAGGATTTTGAAGTAAAAGCAAAGAAGAACTCTAACCTAGCAAATGCTGATTAGAGTTTTTCTTTTTTGCTGTCTTAAAATAAAAGTTCTTTACTAACATAAGCCAACGAAATCCACTTGGTATTCGTAACAACTGTCATCAAAAAATCGACTGTTGAACATTTGATAGGAAATATTTCTAAAGGTGAATAGTCTCCAGGATACCTTTCTCTGTCATGCAATGTACACGAATCGTGATACATTTTTATGGTTAATTTTGGCTTTTCTGGACTATACTTTGCAAATCCTCCATATGGTTTATCTCGAAGTTCATCAAAAGCATCGCTAACTGCGTCAGCAATTTTTGAAATATCTTCGGAATTTACCACTTCTTTGGTATGTTCAGCAAAATGTTTTTTGAGTTGAGCAATTACTTCATCCCTTGTGGGTGGAGTAAGAAAACTAACATCATTGCTGTTGTTTTCCGTTTTAGTGAACGATGTCCGTGTGAGAGTATTAACTCTTATCATAAAAAGTACCTCCTAATATCTTATATACTACAATTATAGCATAAAAAACGCAATTGTTCAAGGTAAGGTTGATTTGCAATTTACATAAAAACATGATATACTTTATAAGTAAATTATATTAGAAACCAAAAAGTAAAACAGATAACTTGGAGGTTTCAAACCTCCAAATGTCTTTAAGGAGGTAGCAATGTCTAAAAGAAAGAAACAGTCAGGAAATTCAAAAAAGCAATCTAAAGCAATAAAAGAAATTTTGCAATTAGAAGATTGTTCAAAAAATGATGAATGTGGTGTTTCATCAGTAGATGACATCAGGGTAATTGTTTTTTATAATGGTCCAAATTACAAAGTGAAAATTGTAATTCCCAAACGGAGTATAACTAAGAAGATATTGGAAGTTCAAAACAGCAAATTTGATTTATATATCCGATTTAAAGATTTAGATTATAGCAAATCTGGAGGACACCTTTATATAGAATTAAAGGGAATATATAAATTGGAAGATAGATTAAAAAAGCCAAATGAATGTAATGAAGTTAAATTGGGTATTAATGCTAAAAAATATTATGGAAGTATTGTATTGCAACCAGATTTTTTTATTCCAGAGAATTGGTCTTCGTCAGTTGATTCAAGGGAAGATGAGATGGCTAATAAACAATACAAACGTGATATTAGAAAAATGGGAATAAACACAAGTAATTATACTAATTATGAGAAAAGCAACGTTCATCGACCATTTCATGTGGAGTGCGTATCAGTGCTACAACTAAAACAAGACATGTAATACTTGATTTTGATATGTTTTCAGAGATTATAACTTTTGAACAAAAAGGCAGATTTGGTAAAGAAAAACATCAAAATTTAGGTGTGAAAGTTAACGTAATTGCTTAGGTGGTAAGTGGAAACACATAAATTATTTTTTAGAAAATTTAGTAAAGTGCTTGAAATACTAGGAAAGTTAAAGTTGTATCTATAGTAAGCATAACAGGGATAAGTTGTGATGGTTAGTAGATATAAGGAAAAGTTAAGAATTTCAAGCCTTAGAGAAAATTTATTAAAATGAGTTATAGAGAATCTTTATTAATTTAAGTGTCAGTAGATATGTGCTGATGCTTATTTTTTATAGGTCAAAATTTTAAGTTTTTTTGACTTATAAAATTCTGTAGGTCAAAAAAGTTAAAAAACTTGACTTATAACATTTGTAAAACAATTCTAATCTCCAATAAAAATAATATCAAGAGTATATGTACTCACTTTGTTCGCTCTTGACATTATTTCTATTGGAGATTTTTCGGTAATTAAGCAAATGTAAGGATAAATATGTTTGGAAATATTGGCGATTTAATTGTAAAATTAAGGAATTTATGATACATTATATACAGTAAAGATTAGGAGAATAGAATATGAAAGATTATTATAAATGGTGTGTGGAATTACTAAATAATTGGAAACAGAAAAATGTAGAAAACATAGTTAACCTATTTGTTGAAAATGTAGAGTATTATGAAACACCTACAGAGGAGATAAATACTATAAAAGAAGTTAGAAAAATGTGGGAAGAGATAGAAGAACAAGATACTAGCGATATTGAGTTTAATATACTATGTAAAAATGATGAATGTTGTATTATTAACTTTATTTTAAAAGATACAATATCATATGATATGGTATATCAAATAAAATTAAAGGAGAACAACAAATGTATATTTTTAAAACAATGGTATATGGAGGTATAAAAAATATGAATATTGATGTTAAAAAGGTAAAAATTATTGTGACTGTACCTGTTGAAAATGTTGAAGAAGTTAGAAATACTATATGTAATGAAGGTGCAGGAGTTATAGGAAATTATACATATTGCACTATGAGTACAAAACGTATTGGAACTTTTATACCAGATGATAAAGCTAACCCATATATTGGTGAAAAGAATAAATTAGAATTCGTAGAAGAAGAAAAACTAGAAGCGGTATGTGATATAGATATAGCTAAAAAAGTCTTAAAAAGATTAAGAGAAGTTCATCCTTATGAAGAACCAGGAATAGATATTATTCCTCTTATTGATGAAGAGGATTTATTATAAAGAATTAAGATATAAAAGGAATTTTAAATATGATATTATATGCAACCAAGCAAACAATAAAAGAATTGAATATACCAATGCCAAATGAATTATCAGCATTTAATAATATAATGGCAAACAAAGTAATTGAAGAGCAAGCAGGAGATGAATTATTAGAGTGGGGATTAAAATTATTTTATTTTGATGGAAGAAAATGTGTGCAGGCTGTAAATTTTGCAAGTAAATTAACTTTATTTTTATTTGATATAAAAAATGAAGAAATACAATGGATTGCTAATGGTATTGCAATATATTTAAATAAGTTATATAGTAAAGATAAAAACATGTTAAATTTATTAGAAAAATTGTATACTGATTATCCAACTTGCACTTTTGAAAAATTGACAAATAAAAGTATTATTGCATCACTTAATCATAGTCAATTTCAATATGCAGATGATGGATATAGATTTTATGAATATATAGATAAAAATATATTAAATACAATAAAGATAAATAAAGATTTTAATTGGAATAACTTAACAGCTAAAAACATAAATGGAAAGAAGGAATATATATATCCAGCAGAATATTTTAGAGATTTACTTATTGAAAGATATGCAGAGTAAAAAAATGGAATTGAAAAATAAAGGAGAAAAACAGTTATGAAAATAGGAATTGATATAGATGGAGTTATACTAGACTATGAAAGGGTATTAAAAACATATGGAGATTTATATGATTTTATAGAATTAAAGAAAGATGGAATTATTAATAGAAATGAACATTATTTAAGAAATAGATATGACTGGACAGATGAGGAAAGAATGAAATTTGTTAATAAATATTTTTTGAAATTATCAAAACAAACTCCTTTAATACCAGGTGCAAAAGATGTAATTGATATGTTACAAAAAGAAGGAAATGAACTTATTATTATTTCAGCTAGAGGTGGAATGATAGAAGAAATGAAAGATGTTGCAATAGAAAAGTTTAATGAAGAAGGTATTTCATTTAATAAATATCATTGGAAGCAAGATGATAAATTAGAAGTGGCTAAAAAAGAGAAAATTGATGTAATGATAGATGATTCATATGATGTTTGTAAAAAATTATCATCAAACGGAATAAAAACAATATATTTCAGAGACAAAGAAATGAAAGTATTAGAACAAAATGAAAACTTAAAAGAAGTGAGTAATTGGGGAGAAATATATAGATATATAAAGGGGATGCAAAGTAAATGAAAATATTAATGGGAACAAAAAATCCAGGAAAAATAGAAGGTGCAAAACAAGCATTTGAAAAGTATTTTGATAATGTCGAGATAGAAGGAATACCAGTAAGCTCAAATGTAGGAGACCAACCAATTAATGAAGAAATACTTCAAGGAGCTAAAAATAGAGTAAAGAATTTAAAAGAATATGCTATAAATAATAATATAGAAGCGGATTTTTTTATATCAAGTGAAGCTGGAATTACAAATTTGTTAGGAGAATGGATTGATATAAATGCAGTAGTTATAGAAGATTCAAAAGGATTTCAAAGTGTAGGAACAAGTCAAGGTTTTCCTATTCCAGATAAGTACATAAATGAGATAAAAGAAACTGAACTTGGAAAAGTTATGGATAAAATATTTAGTGGAAAAGAACTTGGAAAAGGAAAAGGTGGAATTAGTCTTTTGACAAAAAATGAAGTATCCAGAATAGATTTAACAAGGAATGCATTTATTATGGCTTTAACAAGTCATATTAATGAAGATATATGGAAATAATAAGCTTTCTTGCTTGAGAGATATAGTTAATTATTTATAAGTGGATTGCCGGTTTTATTCGTAAATTTTGCACTATTTACGAGTAAAACCGGCAATTTTTAATAATAAAAAACTGTAGCTTATATATTTCTATATAAGCTACATGCTAAATCAAAACTGCTTACCGAAGTAAGCCTTCTCAGTCATCTAATTTTCTTAAATTTTTTCTCAACTTTGTTTTTGAATACTTATTTTTTAAAATAAAGTGGGAGGTGAAAAGATAAATATGAATTTCAAAAAAATTATAAAAATCCAAAAAATAGAAAATCTATATGAAAAAGCATTTTCAAGAATAGGAATGGGAAGTTTTATGAAACTTGCTTGGAATAATATTAAAGTAGATTTCAATTCAGAACCAAATATGTTAGAGGTTAGTGCTAGATTAATGATTGAAGAAATTTTAGTTTATGAGATTGCAGTAGATGGAGAAGAAGGATATAAAAAAATTAAAAAAATGGTATCAATAGAACTAAAGACATTTGAAAAAATAAGTGCGTATTATAAAAATTATATAGACACGCTAATTAATTATTTAAAAAAACATCCCGAAATGAAAATTGAGTTTTTTTTAAAAGATACTTAACTTTAAATTACTCTATATATAAAAGTATAGAGTAATTTTTATCAAAAAAAAAAATACTACATAATTACACTTATGTAGTATTTTAAAAAAGAAAAGTTGAAAATTTAAAGAAAAAATACTACATAAATAACAAAAAGACATATAAAAAAATACTACATAAATAAGAGGTGAGAAAATGAATGGAAATATTGGAAAGTTTTAAAAAATATTTGGAAAAAAATTACGATACCGTTGGAGAAAGAAATACCATTGAAGCATATCTAAGATATATAAAACAATTTATTAAATATTTTAAAGAAAAATTTAATGAAGACATTATCGATTTTTCAAGAGCTGACTATACAGAATTTAAAATTCATATTAAAGATGATAAAAGTTTTAAATTTAGTACAATTAATAGAAAAACAGCAGCATTATCAATTTATGAAAATTTTTTAATTAAAAGTGAAATTAGAAAAGAAGATAAAAAAATAATAGTTAAAAGAGATTTTTATAAAATCGATAGACCGTATATTACAAGGGATATGTTACCTAATAATACAATAAGAAAAGTTAGGTTAAAAGCAGGAAAAGAAAGCAAAAGAGACTATGCTATGTTCATATTACTTGATGTTGGGGGATTAAGAGTTTCGGAATTATTAGGAATAGAATTAGAAAGAGATGTTGATTTTAAAATGTATTCAATTCATATTATAGGAAAAGGAAATAAAATAAGAAGTATCTATCAAATAGCATTAATACTAAAAATGTAAGGCGTATAGGAATTTTGAAAGATTTTTTTCTAAACTAACACCTGTTGAAGAAATAGCAAAAGTATTAGAAGATATGGTTTAAAAAATATCTAATAAGAATACTGGAGATAAAATTATTGATATACTTTTTAGATTAGGATTCACATATTCTTTGAAGGGAACAAGATTAATTAATGACTGTATTTTATATTCAATAGTAGAGAATAAAGATAATATTAAGAATATCTATAACGAAATGGCAAAAAGAAAAGGAGACACCTTATGAAGATTATAGATTAAAAAACCACAAAGTATTGAAAAGACTGAAAAAGAGCAAAAAGACACGAATATTTTTCAAAAATAGATAAAATTTTTTAAAAAAGTTTAAAAAAGATTAATTTCATTAGAATTTATTAAAATTATAGAATAAAAAATTTAAAAATATATTTTGCGATATTAATGTTTTATGCTATAATGTTAAAAAAACAAGGAGGATATTAAAATGCTAGAAGACATAGAAGTTTTATATCATAGTTGTATTAGAATGAATAAAGAAAAAATGATTTATATAGACCCATATCATATAGAAAAAAATTACAATGATGCAGATATGATTTTTATAACACATGATCATTACGACCATTATTCTGAAGAAGATATAGACAAAGTAAGAAAAAATAATACTATATTTATAGTACCTGAGAATTTGTTAAATAAATTAATTAAAAAAGGAATAAATGATGAAAATATCATTACACTTGATCCAGGAGATGCTGAGAATATAGATGGAATAAAAGTTGAAGCAATTCATTCTTATAATATAGATAAGCCATTTCATCCAAAAGAAAACAATTGGCTAGGATATGTTATTGAAATAGATGGTGTTAGATACTATATTGCTGGAGATACAGACATTACTGAAGAAAATAAAAAAATAAAATGTGATGTTGCATTTGTACCAGTAGGTGGTACATATACAATGAATTTTAGTGAGGCAGCACAATTGATTAATATTATAAAACCTAAAATTGCTGTTCCAATTCATTATGGAAATGTTGTTGGAACAAAGCAAGATGCAACTGATTTTATAAAACTATTATATCCAACAACAAAAGGTATAATTTTAATGAAATAAAAAAGAAAGAGGACTAAAAATGAAATATTCAAATAAAGACAAAGAATTATTTAATGAAGCAGGAATTAATATAGAAGATAAAAATTATACAAATGAAGAAGTAGAAAGCTTAAAAATGAGAGTAACAGATTTTATTATGAGCCAAAGTACCAAGTATATAAATAAATACAACCAAAAATTTAGTAATATATTATAAGGATATAGATATGAATAAAGAAGAAATAATAAAGTATTGTTTGACATTAGAAGATACATATAAAGACTGTCCATTTCCAAATGATTTTGAATCAGTAACAATGAAACATATTAAAAATAACAAATGGTTTGTTCTAATTATGAACGTTAATGATAAGTTATATATTAATGTGAAAACAAATCCAGATTATTCTGACATATTAAGAAATACTTATGATTATATATTTAAAATTTCTATATTTATAAGTTTGGCAACAATTGCTTTTACTATATATGTTGGTATAAGAAAGAAAAAACAATTTTAAAATTAGTAAATTATTAAAAAATAGTATTTTAGAAGGAAAATGTATTTTATGAAAAAAAAGATTATATTAACAATTTTATTTATAATTATAATAATATTTATTTGTTATTGGTTATATTCAAATACAGGATTAAAAAAATTTGAAAAAGAAATTTCCAGTTTTATATTACCAGAAGGAATTGAAAAAGTTACAATAAAAAGTGGAATAGGAGATTCGGGAGGTAATGGAGAATATTCAACATATCGTGTAGTTTTGGTTGTGAAGTCAAAAATGCCAATAGAGCAATTAAATCAGGAATTTAAAAAACAAAACTTAACATTTTCAAGCCATATTGAAAATAGTAGTACACCTATTTGTTACATTACTCATTGCGAAGATAGTATATTTAAATCAGAAAGAAATTTTATATTAGAATTTGATGAACTAAAAAAAGTAAAGGATTTTACTGATTATTATTTTATTGAATTTATTAAATAAAATAGAAATGTAGATTATAATTGTATGTTTGGTATCTTGCAAATGTTATTAAGTAATGATATATTAAAAACGATTTATAAAAAATAAAGAAGGGAGATGTTTTTAATTATGAATAAATCAAATAAAGTTTTTGAAGGAATAATAATTGTATTGATTATTGCTTTAATAATAATGTCTATTTTATACTTTGACATGAGAGTCAAAGCAAAGAAAAATTTAAATGACTTCTTGAATCAATGTGAAGTAACTTCTAATTTATATAAAGAATTAGATGAATTAAAAAATAATGATAATAATTTAGATGGTAATTTCTTATTTTCAGAAGAAGGAAAATAATGATGAATAACAAATATAAATAAATTTTTATTTATTATATAGATATTTTTTTGATATTGAGCCTCAAAGGCTCTTTTTTATTTTATAAAAAATTTAATAAAAAATGTTACCTTTTTCAAAAAAATGGTAATATATAAATAGATATCTAAAAAGGAGCTCTAAAGCAAAATGAAAAACAAAAAAATAAAAGAATATATTATTAATGGAAACATTGATATGGAAAAAATAATGAACGATTTCGCACGGATATATATTTATGATAATAAAAAATAGTGGATATGTATTTGATAATGAAGATATAGAAGAAATAGCATCAGATGTATTTCTTGTAATATGGAAAAACAAAGAAAAACTAGACATTAACAAAGAAATTGCTCCATATATAGCAGGAATAACAAAAAAATTGATATTAAAAAGAAAAAATAATTTTAAAAATTATAATGAAAACATTGAAGAATATGAAAACTTTTTATATGAAAAAAATAATGATATACATATTAAAATAGAAGAAAACGAAAAAATAAATATATTAACTAACGAACTAACAAAAATGAAAGAAGAAGATAAAAATATTTTTACATATTATTATTACCAATCAAAATCAATAAAAGATATATCAAGTTTATTAAAATTATCACAAATTAAAGTGAAATCAAGATTATCAAGAATACGAAAAAAATTAAAGAATGAATTAGAAAAAAGGGGGTATGGTTATGAAAGAAGATAAAATAATAGAAAACATTATAAAAAAATCACAAATAAAAATAGCTGTATCTGAATTTGCAAAGGAGAAAAAAGAAATGCCGAAAATAAATAAAATTTCAAAATATGTTGCAGCAGCGATTATAACATTAGGAATAGGAACAGGAATAGTATATGCAACAGGAACTGCTATTTATGATAAAATATGGAAACAACCTGAAACATATAAAGTATCTAATGAAATTACTGAAAAAGATAAAGAAAATGCAATTAGTGAGGAAGATGCCAGAAAAAAAGCAGAAGAATATTTACGAAAAATAGGATTAGATGATGAAATAAATGGATTAAGACTAAATAAAAGTTGGCAAGAAAACGATATTACATGGAATATAGAATTTACAAAAGGATCAATGATTATAGATAGTAAAGGGAATTTTGAAAGTTTAAATATTCCATCATATAATTATACAATTCCATATAACTATGGAATTACAAGAGAAGAAGCAAGAAAGACGGCAAAAGAATTATTAGCAAAATATAATCCGGAAAATAATAATAATGAATACGAATTAGTATCACTTCATAGAAATATGGAAAATGATAAGGCTTCATATATTTGGTATGCAGATTTTTATAAAAAGTATGGTGAGTTATATAATATGCATGAAAAAATATCAATCGGATGGATACCAACAATTAATGGATTATATAGTCTAAATATAGAAAACTCAAAATATGAAAATAATGAACAAATTATTACAAAAGAGGAAGCAATAAGAATTGCAACAGAAAGAGATAAAAAAATTGAAACAAGACATAATATAGCAACTACCGAAGCACAAATTGGTATCGATAAAATGAATGCAGATGTTGTATATAGAGAAAAAGATATAGAAAATTATAATAAAGGAACAATTAATTATGAATGTGATGAAAATGGAACATATAAAATAAAAGATAACGCAGAATTTTACAAAGTTGATAATCGTGTCAGAAAAGTTTGGGAAGTAAAAATTTATTATGATTATTATAATGAGTATTATCAAGAAAGATATGTTTATTATGTTGATGCAACAACAGGAGAAATTATTGGTGGAAATAGCTGGAGTGGCTCAACTGAACAAGTAGCACAATTAATTGAAAGTCAATATAATCTTATAGAAAAATAAAAAGAAGTCCAGTATGAACTCTATTTTTTAGGGGGTATAGTTCAGTTTGGACTTCTTTTTTGATAATAGAGTATGATACAATAAAAAATATTTATATAAAATTTAAAAACTAAAAGATGTAAATTTATATTTAAAAGATTAGAGTTATTAGATAAAAAGTATAAATATGTTGTTTGAAAATATTTTTTGTGTTAGAATATAAAAAACAATCATACAACTTTGTGAGAAAATATTGTAATTGGAGGTAATGATATAATGGAAAAATGGAAATGTCCAAAATGTGGAAATGAAGAATATGAAAAGGAACAATTTCAGGCAACTGGAGGAAATTTTGCGAAAATTTTTGATGTTCAAAATAAGAAGTTTATAACAATTAGTTGTACCAAATGCGGATACACGGAATTATACAAAACAGGAACAAGTGCAGCAATGAACATATTTGATTTTCTAATGAACTAGGTACAAAATAAAAAAATATGGAGAAAAGATATATGAAAAAAGTATTAAAATATGGAACAATTGCAGTTATTATAATGGTAACAATTATTATAGGTATAAATTTATATGTAAAAATATCTACCAATAAACAAATTGTGAAAGAAACAGATTATACAAAATTATCAAACATAGATTGTATAATAGTTTTAGGTGCTGGAATATGGAATAATGAACCTAGTCCTATGCTAAAAGATAGATTATTAGAAGGAATAAATTTATATAAAAATAATGTATCAAATAAAATAATAATGAGTGGAGACCATGGTAGAGCAGAATATGATGAAGTAAATATAATGAAAAACTATGCTATTGAAAGAGGAGTTAAATCAGAAGATATTTTTATGGACCATGCAGGATTTTCAACTTATGAAAGTATTTATAGAGCAAAAGCAATTTTTAAAGCGAAAAGAATTGTTATAGTAACTCAAAAATATCATTTGTATAGAGCATTATATATTGCAAAACAACTAGATTTAGAAGCATATGGAGTTGGAGCAGATCCAAGACAATATGTAGGAGCAACATATAGAGAAATAAGAGAAATATTGGCAAGAGATAAAGATTTAATAAAATGTATATTTAAGCCAGAACCAACTTATTTGGGAGAAACAATTCCTGTCAGTGGTAATGGGGATGTTACAAATGATTAAATAAGCAATGGATTAATATCCACTTGCTTTTATACTATTATATATGAAACTTTTTTTAATGTTACTGTTATATATATATGAAAGCAGGTAAAAAATGGAGAAAGATTTAGATAAAAAATTGTACAATGATTATTTGAATGGAGAAAAAGAAGCATTTGAAATTCTTTATAACAAATACAAAAATAAAATTGAATATTTTATTTATAACATAGTAAAAGACTATCAAAAAGCAGAAGACATAGCTCAAGAAACGTTTATATATGTTATACAACACCAAATAAGAGAAAATAGTTCTTTTAAATACTATATATATCTTGTTGCAAGAAGCAAAGCACTAAATTATATAAATGTAGAAAAAAGAAGAAATGAAATAACAGAAAAATATCTTGCAAATGATAATGAACAAATTGAAAAAGACGTATTAGATATTATTACAGCAGAGGAAAGTAAAAAAGAACTATTAGAATCAATAGAATTGTTAGATGAAAGATATAAAAATGCAATTTATCTCGTAAATATTGAAGGTCTATCTTATGAAGAAACATCTAAAATATTAGGAGAAACTCTACAAAACACAAAGAATTTAATACATAGAGGTAAAAAACAATTAAGAAAAATCCTGCTAAAGAAAGGATTTAATGAAATGAATAAAGTTTTGAAAATTTTTGTAATAATTATATGCACAACAATCGCATTATCAGGAATAGTCTATGCTACAACAGTTATATATAATAAGTATATAAAAAATAATACAAATCATAATATTACAATGAACCCATCATATCAAAGTACACTAGATGAAAATACAATAAATAATTTATGGGTAGGAACGCTAGATTTAGCATGGAAAGACCTAGAAGAAAAAATTGGATTAAATAAGATAGAATTAGAAGGTGAAATGCCACAAATTGTAAATGATTTAAATGAAAGTACATTTTCAAAAGAAATGCTAAATCCAAATGATTATAAAATAAATGTAGAAAGAACAGTTACAAATGGATACAAAATAGATGCTACACTTAACAAAGAATTGAACTTTTTAGAATCATTTGACAATTTTAGTGATTATAAATGGACATTTGGAAATGGTGATGAGGCTATTAAATATTTTGGAATAAACAATGCGAGTCCAGAAGAAATGAATAAAAATGTTGAAATTCTATTTTATAATAAATTAAATAATGGTAGTTTATTAAGTGATGATATGGCTATAAAATTGAAAACAAAAGAAGGAGATGAAATAATACTTTATAGAACAGATGATAAAAAATCATTTGACGAATATTATGAAGACATAAAAGCAAAAACAAAAAACTATAAAGGTCGTACAGAATTTTCAGAAGATGACGAATTAAGAGTTCCATATGTAAAGGTAAATGGAATGATTAATTACAACCAATTATATGACAAAAAGATAAAAAATTCAAAAGGGTTATACATATATGATGTTATCCAAAATGTTAATTTTAATTTAAATGAAAAAGGATGTAATTTATCTAGTAAAGCAACAATGGTTACAGAATATATGGGAATAGGACAAGATACAAAATATTGTTATTTTCAAGATACTTTTATAATATTTATGAAAGAGGCAAATTCTGATAAACCATATTTTGCATTAAAAGTAGATAACAATGATATTTTAGAAAAGATAGAAGAAACAGATGGACCAAAAATATTTGATAGTACAACTTTAGCAGATAGAGAAAAATATTATAGCAAATATTTACAAGGGGGAGAATATAAATTTTTTGAAGATGAAAAATATGAGTATTATTATCCAACTCAAAAAACACAAGTTGTCCAAGTGTATTTTAAGAATGGAGATATAATGACAGCAGAAGAAGCATTGAAACAAGGAAAAATATCTATGGATTTATTGGATAAATATGAAATTGAATATTTTAAGAAAGAAAAATAATTGTTCAGAAATATAATATCCGTGTATAAAAAAATTGATGTTAATTAGAAAATTATATATAATAAAATAAAGTATAGAGAAAGTTATAATTGCAATAATTTTCTCTTTTTTTATAAAAATGAAACTTTTTTTATATAACAAAGGCTCTTATAGGTGTAAGATATGTACATATATTCGGAGGAAATTATGGAAGAATTAGTAAAAAAAGCCCAAAAAGGGAACAAAGAAGCATTTACAGAATTAATTTATGAAATACGACATGATTTATATAAAATTGCAAGATGTCGTTTGTCTTGTGAAGATGATATAGAAGATGCAGTTCAAGAAACAATGATAGAAGCATTTAAAAATATAAAAAAATTAAAAAAAGAAGAATCTTATAAGAAATGGGTTATAAAAATATTGGTGAACAAGTGTAATCGAGTTTATAACAAAAATAAAAATAGAAATATATCTTTTGAAAATTTAGAATTAGATAATACTTATTCACATAATGAAAATTATCAAGAATTAGATAATTTGGATTTTTATTTGATTTTAAAGGATTTAAACTATGATGAAAGAATGTCTTTAATATTATTTTATTTAGAAGATTATTCAATAAAAGAAATATCTAAAATACTTAAAACAAATGAAAATACTATAAAAACAAGGCTAAAAAGAGGAAAAGAAAAAATCAGGAATAAATTTTTGAAAGGAAATAATTAGTATGGAAGTATTAGATAAAAAAATAAAAATGGCATTATCTAAAGATATAGAAGAACCATATACATATGAACGAGCAATAAAAAAAGCGTTATATAAAAATAAAAATTATGGAATAAAACATTATATAAAAAAAGCTATTATAATTATTGCTTCAATTTTAAGCACATTAGTGGGAACATTTAGTATATATGCAGCAACAGGAGGAAAAATTGGTGGAATGCCAGCATTTGATTGGATAGGATTAAAATTTTCAGAACAGTATGTAGAATATAAACAACCGGTAGAAAATCAAGTATTAGCATTTGAAAATACAAGTGTAGAATTAGTATCTACTTTATGTAATGAGGGATTAACTATATTAGAATTTGAAGTAAAACTTAGCGAAGAGGATTATAAAAAATTAAAAATAGATGAAAGTGTTATTACAGATGAATTTTTGCAACAAATGGAAGAAACAAAAGAAAAAGCTAAAGATGAAGCAATAAAAAAATTAAAACAAGATATTTACACTGAAGAAATACAAAAGGGAAATTATAATATAAACTATGATGATATTAAACTTACAGACGAACAAATAAATAAAAAATATGATGAAGAGATAAAGAATATAGAAAATAGCATTGAAGAACGAAAAAATACCTTATTTACAATTGCTCTTACCTTAAATAACGATCAAAAGGGAGGAACATATAATTATGATAAATTTAATCCAAATACAGAATGGTATGCAAATCTATATATAGATGATACACCTTATTATGTTACAAGTATGCAAAAGTTAGAAAAAATAAATAAATATGAATATAAAGTTTATAATTTCTATTTAATTTCAGATGATATTCTAAAAAACAAAAACGATTTTAAAATAACTCTGAAGAACAATAAAATTGTAAATATGGCTAATTGGAAAGTTCAAATGTTATCAGAAAAAGGCCTAGAAGAAGAAACAAAAAATATAAGTGATAATTGGTTTGGAAATGTAAATATAAAAATTATGGAAAACGAAAGTGAAACAATGAAAATACCATCTATAAGTACAATAGATTTACCAGGTGAATTTGAAGTAAATGTTTCAAAAAATGATATACTAAAAGATAGTAAAGTTATAGAAAACCTAGATATAAAATCGGAATTCAGAAATATTACTCAAAAAGTTGAAAAAGTTGTTGCATCACCAGTCCAAACAGTAGTACAAGTAAAGCATTCCGCATCTCAACAATCATCAAATGCGTTTGCCAATAGATATTCAAATCAAGAAATAGAACATTTACCTATAACAAATAGATACAAAGTATATGATTCTGAAGGAAAAGAATTAAGTTGCTTGGCTTTGACAAATAAAAACACATTAATATATAGTGATGGTACAAGAGAGGATTATGATAGACATGATATTCCAAATAAGAAATATAGTAATGCAACATGGGAAACATTAGAATATTTACTAATAGAAAATACTAATTCAGAATATATAAAAATTGTACCAGTAGAAAATATACGTAATCCAGTTGATGGACAAGAAGATACAGGTGGAGAAATATATTATGAAATGAATCCTTTAATTGTAAATCTAAAGTAGGAAATAATCAAAATAATATATCATGAAAAATTAAAATACGAATATTTTAAGAAAGAAAAATAAGTATAGTAATTGAAATTTTAACAAAAATATGATAAAGTATGAAATGTAATAAAAAAATCAAAAGATAAACAAAAGGGAGAAAAGTTATGAACACACATTCAATAATCATAATAAAAAACGAAAAAAATGAATATTTACAATATTATGACAAAAAATGGAATTGCTATTTATTTTTAAACAGTAAAATGAAAAACAAAGAAGACATGGAATCAATTTATAACAAAATAAAAGAAATGTTAAACATTGAAAAGGAAGATGTTGAGATATCATTTGTTGGTGAAAAGATACATAAAAAATTCTCAGAAAGTGATAAAATAGAAAAAGAATATCAACATTTCTTTTATAAAGTAAACATACTAAAAAATATTGAAGAATTTAATAAAAAGGAATTTCAGTGTTTTAATATAAAATACAAGTGGTTTTCTTTTAAAGAATTTGAGAATGATGAGAGAATACAAAAAGTGAATAGTGATATTATACAATTTGTAAAATCATTTGATATCTAAGATAAAAGGGGGACATTATGAAAATATCTGTAAATGTAATGCAAAAATTATCAAAAATAAAAAATTCAGCATATGACGCAATAAAAATAGAATATTTATATCATTCAAATAAACTTGAAGGAAGTACATTTAGTAAAGAAAATTTAATAGATTTACTAGAACAAAAACAGGTTAAAGGAGAACACTTCTTAGATGATGTAATAGAAACAAAAAATTCATTAGAATTATTTGATGTAGTTATAAATACATTGCAAGAACCTTTTGACAAATATTTATTGTGGGAATGGCACAGACTACTAAAAAAAGGAACAGTTGATGACGAAATTGATAATATAGGAAAATGGAAAAAATATGAAAATAGATTATCAAAAACAAACTTAAAATTATGTGAACCACATTTAGTAGAAAATAAAATGTATAATTTATTAGAAGACTGGAAAGAAAGTAAAAAGGATATTTATTCAATTGCTGATTTTCATCAAAAGTTTGAACATATTCATCCATTTCAAGACGGAAATGGAAGAATAGGAAGATTTATTATACTAAGACAATGTATAGAGAATTCGGTTGATTTAATAGCAATAGATGATGAATATAATAAAGAATATAGAGATGCTTTATATGAAGCACAAACAACTGGAAATGTTGAAACATTAGTTGAAGTGTTTCAAAAATGCCAAGTTAGGCTTGATAAAAAATTATCAGATTTTGAATCATTAATAAAACAAGTATCAGAAGAAGTAGATTAATAAGTGAAAATATTTAGGGATAAGTAAACGAAGGGAGAATTTTATGTTTAATTTTAATTTTGATAAAAGAACAATGTATATAATAATTGGAATTATGTTGGTCTTTTTAGTAGTACAATATGCAACAAATCCAAGTCAATTACTAGGATTACTATTAAGTGCACCAGGAGTACTTATAGCAATAACATTCCATGAATTTGCACATGGATATGCAGCATATAAACTAGGGGATGACACAGCAAAAAGGCAAGGAAGACTAAGTCTGAATCCATTTGCACACTTAGACCCAATAGGAACACTAATGCTATTAGTAGCAGGATTTGGATGGGGAAAACCAGTAGAAGTAGACCCAAGAAATTATACAAGAAAAATTTCGATGGAAAAAGGAGAAGCAATAGTTTCACTTGCAGGACCATTAATGAACTTTATACTTGCAATAATATTTACATTAATATATTGTGCAATATACAAATTTGCAGGAATTGCTTTTATGACATCAACTGTAGGAATGGTAATATTAATGTTATTATCAAGTACAATTTCAATAAACATTGGACTTGGTGTATTTAACTTGATACCATTACCACCACTAGATGGCTCAAAAATAATAATGCCATTTTTACCATACAAGGCAAAAGAATTTTTTGTGAACAATGAGCAAATATTCTATATTGTATTTGTATTGATTTGGATAACGGGAATTGCAGGAACAATTATAACACCAGCAATAAACTGGGTTTCAAAAGGAGTTTTAGCATTAGGAAAATTAATATTTGGATTATAAAAAAACGGGATTGGGGGACAGGACAAAAATCCCTCTATTTTTTTCAAAGTTTTAAAGTAGATATTTAGGCACATATATTATATTTTTAATACAAAATGAAAGGAAGCATAAAAAATGAAAAAAGACATATTAACATTAGGGATAGAATCAAGTTGTGACGAAACATCAGTATCAGTAGTCAAAAACGGAAGAGAAATTTTATCAAACATAATAGACACACAGATACCAATACACGAAAAATATGGAGGTGTGGTGCCAGAAATAGCATCAAGGAACCATATTGAAGCAATATCAAGAGTAACAAAAAAAGCATTAGAAGAAGCAAATGTGAAATTTGAAGATATAGATGCAATTACCCCAACATATGGACCAGGACTTGTAGGAGCACTGCTAGTAGGCCTTTCATATGCAAAAGCATTAAGTTTTTCAATAAATAAACCGTTAGTTGGAGTAAATCACATTCAAGGACATATTGCAGCAAATTATATTACATATCCAGAATTAAAACCACCATTTTTGTGTGTGATGACTTCAGGGGGAAATACACAATTAGTACATGTAAAAGATTATACAGAATTTGAAGTTTTAGGAAAAACAAGAGATGATGCAATTGGTGAAGCATTTGACAAGGTTGCAAGAGTTGTTGAGCTTGGATATCCAGGAGGACCAAAGGTTGATAAACTTGCAAAAGAAGGAAATCCAAATGCAATAGAATTACCAAAAACACATTTTGATAATTTAGATTTTAGCTTTAGTGGAATAAAAACAGCAGTAATAAATTTACATCATAAAACACCAGATATAAACAAGGCTGATTTATGTGCAAGTTTCGAAAAAACGGTTACAGAAATTTTACTAGAGAATGCAGAAAAGGCATTAAAACAAACTGGGTTAAAAACAGTTGCATTAGCAGGTGGAGTTTCTGCAAATAGTTATATAAGAAAAGAATTTTTGAATTTGGAGAAAAAAGGCATAAAAGTATATATGCCAGATTTAAAAATATGTACAGACAATGCTGCAATGATAGCATCAGCAGGATATTATAATTTTATTAAAGGAAAAAGAAGTGAATTAAACTTAAATGCAATTCCAAATTTGAAATTAAATTAAAAGGCAACCTTATTAAGGTCGCCTTTTGACGTGCAAATTTCATGAAATATTTAACTCTATTACTGATACTGGATCACTTCCAATTTCTACAAGACGTATATCAATTTTTTCAGGCATGTATGATCTTTTCCAGTGTGAATCAGAGTATAAGAAAAAAATTACTCCACATTCACTTGCATTTTTCCACCAGTGCTTGGATTTTTTACTAAAAAGGTACGAAATTAATTCTTCTCGTATTTTTTTGTTTTCCGAAATTTTTGAAGAAAAATTTATCCAATTAGAATATCCTTCTTCTTCAATATATGGGAGAATTTGAATGTCAATCCGTCCAAGACTTGAGAGTTTTTTGAGAAAATTCACGCGTTCCCTTATTGAGTTAAGACATATAGAATATCCTTCTTCAATGTCAATCCCTTCAAAACTTGAGAGTTTTTTGAGAAAATTCACGCGTTCACTTATTGAGTTAAGACATAAACTCAACAAATCAGCATATAACATTTTTGTTTCCTTCATAGTGTATAATACCTCCTTAAGCTTTTTATAATTAAAGTATAACATTTTTTAATAAAAAAATCAAATTTATGAAAACCAATTATAGACAATTAATGAAAAATATTGTAAACTATAGAAAGAATAAAAACGGACAATTAATTAAATAGAACTAATCTGAAAAAATTAAAGATTACAGTTTATTAAAAATATTTTTTCAGTAAATTAGTAACAATTTACAGTTGATAAATTATAAAAAAGAAATATATTTCATAGAAAAAGGAAGTGAAAAAATGGCAATATATGTAATAGGAGATTTGCACTTATCATTCAACACAAACAAGCCAATGGACATATTCGGAAAAAACTGGCAAAACTATGAAGAAAAAATAAAACTAGACTGGTTATCAAAAGTAAAACCAGAAGATGCAGTAATATTGCCAGGCGATTTTTCATGGGCAATGTATTTGGATGAAACAGACAAAGACTTTGAATTTATAAATGATTTACCAGGAAAAAAATTTTTATTAAAAGGAAACCATGATTATTGGTGGACGACAGTAACAAGTATGAGAAGATATATACAAGAACAAGGATTTGAAAATATAGATTTTTTGTATAATAACAGTTATGAATTTGAAAATAAAATAATAGCAGGAACAAAGGGATGGAATATCTCAGAAGACCAAGAGGATATTAGATTAACAAAAAGAGAAGTTGCAAGATTAGAATTATCAATAAAAGATGGAATATCAAAATATGGAGAAAATAAAGAAATAGTAGTGTTTATGCACTATCCTCCATTAACTAAAAATTATATGAATACAGATTATACTAGTCTTATGAAAAAATATAATATTAAAAGATGTTATTATGGGCACCTACACGCAAATTCAATTTTGGATGCAGTAGAGGGAAATATTGATGGAATTGAATACAAATTAGTTAGTAGTGATGGATTGGATTTTAAATTATTAGAAATTTAAAAATTAGGGACTCATTAATCCCTCGAAAGTGAGAATAAAATGAATTTAACAGAAGATGTAAAATATGTAAAAGGAGTAGGTCCGCAAAAGGTAAAACTCTTAAACAAAATAGGAATATTCAATGTAAAAGACCTAATTACATATTATCCAAGAGGATATGAAGACAGAAGCAAACCAAAGAATATATGTGAATGTGCAAATGGAGAAGTTGCATTAATAGAAGCAGTAGCAATGTCAAGACTAATAGATACAAGAATAAGCAAAGGAAGAACAATGCAAAAATTGCCTATTGTAGATGAAACAGGCCAAGCAGTAATAACATGGTTTAATCAACCATACTTAAAATCAAAATTTCAAATGGGAAAGAGATATAGATTTTATGGGAAAGTTGAGTTTCAATATGGTAAAATATGCATGAATTCACCTGTATTTGATGAAATAGAAAATTCAAATAATACTGGAAAAATAATACCAATTTATCCATTAACATATAGTTTAACGCAAAATACTTTAAGAAAAATAATTGAAAATGGACTGGAAAAAGTTAAAGAGCAAGGAGGTTTGCCAGAAACTTTACCAGAATATATATTAAATGAGTATAAATTGGAAAATGCAAATAAAGCAAATTATGATATACATTTTCCAAAAGATTTTGATGACTTCAAAAAAGCAAGAAGAAGATTGGTTTTTGAAGAATTACTATCAACTCAATTGGCACTACTTCAATTAAAAAACAGTAATTTAACAGACAAAAAAGGAATAAAATTTGATGAAAATGTAAAAATGTCAGATGTAATAAACACATTACCATTTAAATTAACAAAAGCTCAATTACGAGTATTGCAAGAAATTGACGAAAATATGGAATCAGAAAAATCAATGAACAGACTTTTACAAGGTGATGTTGGTTCTGGAAAAACAGTTGTTGCAATGATTACAGCATATAAAGCCGTAAAATCTGGATATCAAGTAGCAATTCTAGCACCAACTGCAATACTTGCAACACAACATATGGTTAACTTTGAAAAATTGCTAAATCAATTTGATATAAAATGTGAATTATTAATATCAGGTATTAGCAAAAAGAAAAAAGAAGATATTTTGGAACGATTAAAAAAAGGTGAAATTGATATATTAATTGGAACACATGCAATGTTAGAAGAAAATGTAGAATTTAAAAATTTGGGGCTAGTTGTTACAGATGAGCAACATAGATTTGGTGTAAAGCAAAGAACCAAAATTGCACAAAAAGGTCAAAATCCAGATGTATTAGTAATGTCAGCAACACCAATTCCAAGAACACTTGCATTAATTTTATATGGAGACTTGGACATATCAATAATCGATGAACTTCCACCAAACAGAAAAACAATAGAGACATTTGCAGTTACAAGTAGAATGGAAGAAAGAATCAATAATTTTATAAAAAAACAAATTGACGAAGGTAGACAGGCCTATATTGTATGTCCATTGGTCGAAGAAAGCGATGAAGAGGACACAGACCTAAAGGCAGTTACAACTTTATATGAAAAATGCAAAGAAGAAACATTTTCTAATTATAGAGTTGAATATATTCATGGTAAAATGAGACCAAAAGAAAAAGACGAAATAATGGAAAAATTTAAAAACAAGGAAATAGATATACTTATTTCAACAACTGTAATTGAAGTAGGTGTTGACGTTCCAAATGCAAATATAATGGTAATTGAAGATGCAGAAAGATTTGGGTTAGCGCAATTACATCAATTGCGTGGAAGAGTTGGCCGTGGAGAGTACAAATCATATTGTGTTTTAAAATTTAAGGGAAAAGGACAAAACACGAAGGAAAGAATGAAAATTATGTGTGAAACCAATGATGGCTTTATTATTTCACAAAAAGATTTGGAATTAAGGGGCTCAGGTGATTTCTTTGGTACAATGCAACATGGTATTCCAGATTTTAAAATTGCTAATTTGTTTACAGATATGGACATTTTAAAGTTGGCTCAAGAAGCGGCTGTGAAGATTGTAAGCGATGATCCTAAATTGGAAAAAGAAGAAAATAAATTGTTAAAAATGTCTGTTAAAAATAAATTTACAGATAGAATTGAAATATAGAACTTGTCAAAAGGGACGCCCTTTTTTGACAGAAAAAATGTGATAAAAAACAAATAAAAAAATTTTATGAATTTTTTAGTGAATCTGTCAAAAAGGGGCGTCCCTTTTGACAAGAAACGGAGTAGAAAAAATGATGATATTTGGAATAGATATAAGAGTATATTTTTTGCTATTTTTAACATATTCAGTTGCTGGATGGGTTATGGAAGTAGTAGGAAAACTAATAGAAAAAAAGAAATTTATAAATAGAGGATTTTTAATAGGACCATATTGTCCAATATATGGAACAGGAGCAATATTAATAACATTTTTACTAAAAAAATATGTACCAGATCCGTTTGCATTATTTGTAATGGCAATATTGGTATGTGGAACACTAGAATATTTAACAAGTTACTTTATGGAAAAAATATTTCATGCAAGATGGTGGGACTATAGTCAAAGAAAATTTAATATAAATGGAAGAGTATGTTTAAATACAATAATTCCATTTGGTTTATTAGGAATGTTTATAATGTATGTTTCAAATCCATTTTTAATTGGAAAATTTGAAGCATTACCAGAACTTGCTTTAAATATAACATCAGGGCTATTACTAGTAGTATTTTTATCAGATAATATAATTTCAACTAATGTTATCAGTTTTGTTGGAAAAACAACAAAAGAATTTGGAAAGAGTTTAGATAATACAGAAGAAATAACAAATAAGGTAAAAGAAGCATTATTAAATAAATCTAGATTATATAGGAGATTATTGGAGGCTTATCCAAAGGTTCAATCTATTAAAGTTAAAATAAAAGAGAAAAAGGATGAAATAAAAAGACAGGTTGTAGAACAAACTGATGAATTTAAAGAAAATATGAATAAGCAAAAAAAAGAAATTATTGATAAAGTGGAAGATTTAAAAGAGTTACCAAAAAGAACAAAAAATATAAGTAAAGGAAAAGAAAAATGGAAAAAATAAAATTGAAGATTTCTAAAAGAATCAAGCAATTTAATACAATTCTAAAAAACGGTGGAGAAGACCACATAAGTGAATATTCTGCACAATGTTCATATTATACAATACTATCATTTATACCATTTATTATTTTACTAATAACACTGATACAATACACAAATATTCAGCAACAAACATTATTTGATGTAATATCTAAAATAATACCATCAAGTATGAATGAATTTGTAATAGGAATAGTAAGAGAAGTATACTCAAAATCAATTGGAACAATATCAATATCAATTATATTTACATTGTGGTCAGCAGGAAAAGGATTATTTGCATTAACAAAAGGATTGCATTCAATATATAAAACTGGTGAAGACAAAGAAAAATCAGTTATATATTTAAGAATAATGGCATTAATAGATACAATAGTATTTATAGTGTTAATAATGTTAGGAATGATTTTATTAGTTTTTGGTAATAGCCTGAAATCAATAATGCAACAACATTTTGAAACACTTGAAAATTTTAATGTATTTTCACAAATTGTAACAGAATTAGGATTTATTTTTGTGACATTTGTGATATTCCTATTTTTATATAGATTTATGCCAAATCATAAAGTTACATTTAAAAGCCAATTACCTGGAGCAATTTTTGGCGCTATTGCTCTTAATGTTATCTCTTTTGTATTTTCTAAATATTTAGATATTTTTAAAGGTTTTTCTATTACTTATGGAAGTCTAACAACTTTGATGCTTATTATGATGTGGACATATTCTTGCTTTTATTCTTTGTTTTTAGGAGCGGAGCTAAATAAAACTTTTTTGCGTATAATAAAAAGAAATTAGCAGTCTCATATGAATAATACATGAATTACTATCCCTCAAGTAGTTCATGTATTATTCATATGGGACTACAACAAAGGAAAAAATTAACAAGAAAAAAATTTGTCGAATTTTTGACATGAAAATATATAAATGCTATAATAAAAAACAGAGAATAACGTAAGAAAAGGAAAAAGAATAATGAAAAAAACAGATATAGACATGGATACAGTTACAAATATCATATTAAACAATGAATATGATTTACATGAAAAAGATGATGAAATATATGAAAGAAAACATAATTATAATCAAAACGAAGAAAATAATAGAAAAAGAAAAGCACACCAAAATGAAAATACATCAAAAAAAGGAAAAAGAGCTAAAGTAAAAAAGAAAAGAACAGTAAAACAAAAAATATTTTTATTTATTAAAATATTGATAATATTAGCAATAGTAGGAGCAACATTCATATATTTATTTTTTAAGACAACACTATTTGAAAAATATAAAGAATTATGGGTAGTAACTGCAATGTCAACAATGAACCATCAGTATTTAGCAACATGGTTTTTATCAGATGAAGAAATACAAGAAATAATGAACAAGCTGGAAGTTCAAAATAATGAGGACTCTAATTCAGATGCGATAAAAATAGAAACACCAAGTAAGGATGATATAAAAGTAGAAAAAATAACAGGGAAAAATTATGTTGGATATGTAATGACAATACCAGATGCATCAAAAGTAAGTTTAGTTGATGGAAGAAAATCTGGCAGAGGTTCAAAGCTAAGTGAAATTGCCAAAAATAATAATGCAATAGCAGGAATAAATGCAGGTGGATTTGCTGATGATGGTGGAGTAGGAAATGGAAGTGTTTTATGTGATGCAACAATAATAAATAAAAAATTATTATATGGAAATAAATCATCAAAATATAGTTTAATAGGACTTAGTACAGACAAAAAACTAGTATTAGGAAAGTATACATATCAACAAGCAATGAATGCTGGAATAGAATCAGCAGTTGAATTTGGACCATTTTTGATAGTTAATGGAAAAAATCAAATAACAAATTCAAGTTCTGGAGGAATTCACCCAAGAATGGGAATTGGTCAAAAGAAAGATGGAACTTTTATTTTTGTAGTTGTTGATGGAAGACAACCAGGATACAGTATTGGAACAAATCTATTAGAAATGCAGAATATATTTAATAGATATGGTGCTTATAATGCAGCAAACTTAGATGGAGGTTCGTCTGCAACAATGTATTATAATGGTAAAGTTGTAAATAAAACTTCTACTCCAATAGGGGAAAGATATTTGCCAAATGCATTTATTGTAAAAAAATAGTGCCTACTGGTTACTGTTTGGTAAGGATAATGTGCATGAAATATCATTTACAGGTATTTCGTGCATTATCATTACTGAAGCGTAAAACTACTGATTAGGTATTATTTTATATATGCTTATAGATACATTATTTTTGGTAGAAGATGCAGAAATTTTGATATCAAAACCAGTATTATTTTTAAATTTTAAATCATAGCTACCATAAGCAACAGCAGCATCCTTACCTTGCTGAATATATGGAACTTTATTACTATGTTCATGCCTTTCTGTTACTTGTAAGCTCGGAACTTTTAAAACAGCATTATATAATGTAGTACTTACCTGACAATTACCGCCACCAAGACCTTTCTTTTTATTTCCATTGTTATCGAAAATATCAGCTTTTTGATAACCTTTAGCAGATGTAGCAGGACCAACTATTTTACAAAAAGAAAAAGTGTTACCATTTTCTACAATTGTATTATTTAAAGTAGAACAAGTTATTGAAACATTATTCTGTCTTTCAGATTCTTTATTATAAATTTTTGTGGTAAAAGAAGCAATAGCTTCTTCTTTTTTTTGAGCTTCATCTGTAGAATTTTGCGTTGAATTTGTTTCAGAATTTGTTTCAGAATTTGTATTTTCAATATTATTATTAGATGCATTATTTTCATTATTATTAAGTATACTAGTATTATTAATATTATCATTATTATTATTGTCAGAAATTGAATTATTATTAGTTATTGAATTATTGTTTGAAATTTTACTGGCTTGATAATTTGAGTTGTTTGAATTTGAATTTTTAAGGAAAAAGTATATTCCAATTCCAATACATAAAATTATTAATAAAGCTATAATAAGCCACAATTTATTATTTTTCATTTATATCACCATTGTTAGTGTAACCAAAAAAAGTTATAAAATACAATAAATTGAATATAATATATTGTCCTATTGGGGACGGTTCTAAAAAGGACATCCACTTATAGAGAAAATTTGAGAGGTTGTAAAAATAACATCGTCTTAAAAAAGGACACATAAATTGGGAGAGAAAGATGAAAAATATAGATGAAATTTTAAGGTATTTTCCAAATAAAATATATCAAATTTTTTTTAATTTATTTCAGGAAAACAATAAAATAATAGATGAACTGCAAGAAATTAGAATAAGAACAGAAAGACCTATAATTTTAAAATTAAGAGAAAAAGATTTTATATTGCAATATAACATACCTCAATCAGAAATTTTACAAATAGTAGAAAGATTATGTGAAAATTCAATATATGCTTATAAAAATCAAATTTGTGATGGTTTTATAACTGTAAAAGGAGGGCATCGTGTAGGATTAACACGGTTCTTGTGTGATAGAAAATGGAAAAATAATAAATATAAAATACATATCAAGCTTGAATTTTAGGATAGCAAGAGAAATTTTAAATTGTAGTACAAGAGTACTAAGAGAAATAATTGATATAGAAAATAAATCAATTTATAATACAATTCTTGTAGCTCCTCCAGGAAGAGGAAAAACTACAATGTTAAGAGATGTTATAAGAAGATTGAGTAATGGGATTGATGAAATAAATTTTAAGGGAAAAACATGTGGTGTGGTTGATGAAAGAGGTGAAATTGCTGCAATGTATAAAGGTGTTCCACAAAATGATGTTGGGATTAGAACAGATATTATTGAAAATGTTAGTAAAAATCAAGGAATCCATATGCTGGTAAGAACTATGGCGCCTGAAATAATTGCTTGTGATGAAATTGGTAGTAAAGATGATGTTGATGCTATTCATTATGCTTTGTATTCTGGTGTTAAGGGGATTTTTACTATGCATGGTAAGAATATAGAGGATATAAAAAATAATAGGCAAATTTATGAGTTAATTGAAAATAGAGAAATACAAAAAGTAGTATTTTTATAAAGATAAAAATATTATAATATTTGTTGAATACAAATGAGTATATTAATAATATTTTAAATATGAGAAAAGCAAAGATGTGAAATCTTTGCTTTATTTGTATGCATTAGGATTATTGGTTAATCCTAAAATATAATCACTAGAGGTATTATAAAATTTTGCCAGTATACTACGATTTAGGAAATGCTCGTAAGTTCATTGCTGAAGATCCATGGGAGGAAGAGTTTTTCTTTTTGGTCGCTGGTGGTGACTACGATTGTTATAGTGCATTAAACCAGGTGGCTTACTTCAAGAACTATAGCTTAGGAAACGGAGATTATCATAGTGTTGGTATGATTGCACTTGATTAGTAACACTAACCACTATTTTTTTAGAACAAGATGGAATCTGCTTTACAGGTTCCATCTTTAAAATATATAAAAAGAAGAATATAAAAATGAAAATTATAGATTAATTTTAGGCTGATATTGTAGGAAAATTTAAAAAAACATAATGTACAAAAAATAATATAAGATATGTGATTACTGAAATAAAGTGATAGTTAATAGCTCTTTAATATCAAAAAGTAGATTAATTTTGGAATATCTATCTATAACCTATTGACAAGTTGTGTAATATAAAATACAAACAAAAGTTTAGATACAAAAATAAAGGTTGTAATCAAAGTTGAATAATATAGAAAATTTAAAAGATTTAATTATTTACCAAAGCCAAAATAATGAAAATATATCAGTAGAAGTTTTATATAATGAAGAAGATTTCTGGCTAACTTAAAAGTCAATGTCTAAATTATTTAATGTAGCAGAAAATAATATTACATATCATTTACGAAACATTTTTAAAACAGAGGAATTAAAACAAGAAGCAGTTACTCAAAAAATTAGAGTAACTGCTTCAGACGGGAAAAAATATAATACAAATTTTTATAGTTTAGACGCAATTATAGCTGTAGGATACAGAGTAAATTCAAAAGAAGCAACAGATTTTAGAATATGGGCAACCAAAACATTGGAAGAATATATAAAAAAAGGTTTTGTTGTTAATAGTGAAATGCTAAAAAATGGACCTAAATTTGGGAAAGATTACTTTGATGAGCTAGTAATTGAAACAAAGAATTTAAATAACACATAAAAAGCAAAAAAGAGGTTCTTCAAACAGAGCCTCTACTTGATTTATAATTCTATTTTAGGCTGATACCTCTCAAGCCACATATTAACCTGGCACAAATAAGCCATAAGTTGAGGTCCAGTCCTTGGGTGTCAAAAAACAACACGAACAGATAGCTGTTGATACTGTAAGAAAAGGTGGAAAAAACATAATGTACAAAAATGAAGTTTTTTATAAAAATAACGAAAAAATAATATAAAACATGTTATTACTAAAAGAAAAAGATAATAATGTAAATTTTGAATATTAATTTTATTAAGAGATATAATAATAATATTCATTTCGCAAAAATGCAAATATTTACTTTTTGCGAAATGAATGATATAATATATTTGAGGTGAATAATTATTATGAAATTAATAAAGAGAGAATATTTAAAAGAATTAATAGAAGTCATAGGAACGCCAGACATTAAGGTTATAACAGGTGTTAGACGTAGTGGAAAGTCAAAATTATTGGAAATGTTTAAAAATTACATTATAGAAAATATAAAGGATTATAATATAATTGATATTAATTTTAATTTAGTCAAATTTGATAATTTAAGAGATTATATATCTTTAAATAATTATATAGAAAAACATTATATAGTAGGAAAAAATAATTTTGTATTAATAGATGAAGTTCAAATGTGTAAAGAATTTGAAAGAACAATAAATAGTTTACATGCAGAAGAAAAATATGATATATATATAACTGGTTCGAATGCTTTTTTATTAAGTAGTGATTTAGCAACATTATTTACAGGTAGAACATATGAAATACAAGTATACCCATTTTCTTTTAAGGAATTTATGAAATACTTTAATTATGAGAGTGCACAAGATGCTTTTGAAAAATATGTTCTCGAAGGAGGAATGGCTGGCTCATATATTTATAATGATGTGAATCAAAAATATAATTATATAAACGAAGTGTATAATGCTTTAATTGTTAGAGATATACAACAAAAATATAATATTCAAAATATTAGTCTAATGGATAGTTTAACTGAATTTATGATGGATAACGTTTCAAATTTAACATCGTATAGAAAAATTGCAAATATTTTAAATCAAGCAAGTATAAATACGAATGATAAAACAATAGCAAACTATATAAATTATTTGTGTGATGCTTTTGCATTTTATAAAATAAGAAGATATGATATTCAAGGAAAAAGATACTTGTCATCTGTTGATAAATATTATTTGGTAGATCAAACTTTTAAATATGCAAAACTTGGAACTAAAAATATGAATTATGGAAGTATATACGAAAATATAGTTGCAATTGAATTATTAAGGAGAGGGTATGAAATTTATGTTGGAGAACTCTATAATGCTGAAGTAGATTTTGTTGCAATGAAGATGAACGAAAAAATATATGTTCAAGTTTCTGATAATATAAGTGATGATAAAACTTTTGAGAGAGAAGTAAGACCATTACTAAAAATAAAAGATGCATATCCAAAGATATTAATTGCAAGAACTAGACATGATGATTATCAATACGAAGGTGTTCAAATATATGATTTAGCCAATTGGCTTTTAAAATAGGAAAAATAAAATAATTTATTTAAACATGAAAAAAATTAAAAGTAAAATAGAGGTTATCTTTAAACCTCTATTTTAAACTTAAATCTCAATTTTAGGCTGATACCTCTCAAGCCACATATTAACCTGGCACAAATAAGCCATAAGTTGAGGGACAGTCCTTGGATGTCAGAAAACAATACGGACAGCTAACCGCTGATACTGTAAGAAAAGTAGAAAATACACAATCTGCAAAAATGAACGTTTTTTATAAAAATAACGAAAAATAATATAAAATATGTGATTACTGAAATAAATTGTTATTGGATAACAGTTTATTATGATAATATAAAATAAAATTATACTTGACAGTCAATACTACATAATATATAATACAAATATATTTATTAGTAAATATATACATAAGTGAGAACGGAGTGGTATTATGGAAAATGCTGTTGAGAAAATTAATACAAATGATAAAATAGAATTAGCACAAAATTCATCAGAGAATATTAAAAATTTAATTTATACTATTAGAGGAAAACAAGTAATATTAGATAGTGATGTTGCAATGCTATATCAATGTGAAACAAAATATATAAATCGTGTGGTAAAAAGAAACAATGAAAGATTTCCAGAAGAGTTTTGTTTTAAATTAAACGACAAGGAATTTGAAGTTTTAAGGTGCCAATTTGTCACCTTAAAACTTAGTGGAAGAGGACAACATAGAAAATATCTACCATATGTCTTTACAGAGCAAGGAATAGCAATGCTTTCAGCATTATTAAAAAGTGAAATAGCTGTAAAAGTTAGTATAAATATTATGAAAGCCTTTATAGAAATGCGAAAATTTTTATTATCAAACGGACAAGTTTTTGATAGATTATCAAATGTTGAATATAAATTATTAGAACAAAATAAGGTATTAACAGAACATGAAGAAAAATTTGAAAAAGTATTTGATGAATTACAAAAAAATGAAAAAGAAGAATTTAAACAAAAAATATTTTTTGATGGGCAGATATATGATGCTTATAGTTTGATAATTGGTATTATAAAAAGAGCGAAAAACAAAATTTTAATTATAGACAATTATATAGATGACAGTATTTTAGAAATGCTACAAAAGAAAAACAAAAATGTTGAAGTTATAATTTTAACAATACAAAATAACAAATTAACCAAATTGGATATTCAAAAATTTAATAAACAATATCCTACATTAAAAATTGCATATACAAATAAGTTTCATGATAGATTTATAGTAATTGATAACAAAGAGTTATATCATTGTGGAGCATCACTTAAAGATTTAGGAAAGAAATGTTTTGCAATTTCTAAAATAGAAGATATTGAATACATAGAAAAGATAAGTTGTGTAGAAGAAGTCAAAACACAATAAAATAATATAAAACATGTGATTACTGAAATAAAATGTTAGTTAATGGCACTTTATTTTTTGCATATTTATTGTAATAATTTGGTATTTATGATAATATAAAATAAAATTAAGAGGCATACAAGAAAAAATCATTATGTGTACAATCTTTAAATTATGTATGTGAAGCTATTTATGATTTTTATATGGTTCATATTATATTTATCATCATAGTTGGTTTATGGTATTAGAAGATTTAATATTATTAATTACTGGAATAATAGCTGTATATAAAAATGATATAAAGAAAATACATAATAATAAAAGTTATAAAGAAAGGTAGGAAAGAATATGAATACTTTTGTTAATTATGCACATAGAGGAGCATCAGCATATGCACCAGAAAATACAATGGCAGCTTTTAAAAAAGCATTTCAAATAGGAACAAACGGAATAGAACTAGATTTACAAAAGACTAAAGATGAAAAAATAGTTATATTTCATGACGATAAAATAGATGAGAAGTCAAATGGAACAGGAAAAATATCGGACTATACATATAAAGAACTATTAGAATTTGATTTTGGAAGTTGGTTTAGTGAAGAATTTGAAAATGAAAAGATAGTTCTATTTGAAGATTTTATGAAAGAAGTATCAAGCAAAGATTTAATTTTAGCAATAGAATTAAAAGAAGAAGGGATAGAAAAAGAAACCTTAGAAATTATAAAAAAATATTATAATAAAGCCAATGTTTTTATTACTTCATTCATATATAATGCATTATTAAATGTTAGAAAATTAGACAAGACTATAAAAATAGGATGGCTTATTAAAGAAGATATAAATCAAAAAAATATATTAGAGTTTATGAAAATTTCTGGAAATCAAATATGTCCACCAGCTGACTTAGTTTCAGAAAATGGAATTAAATTAGCAAGAAAAAATAATCTGGGTGTTAGATTATGGGGAGTTTCTAATGAAAATATAATGTTAAAAGTATATAATTTAGATATAGATGGAATGACTGTAAATTTTCCAGATAAATTAAATGAATTAATAATGAACAATTAAAAATACAGGAATTAATATACGAACATCCAACCGCAATGTTAGATCAATGTGAAATAAAATTTGAATAGCATTTTTAATATAAAATAAAAATGAACCCTCCTTCATGGAGATATTATAAGTACAAATGTTATGAAAGATAAAAATAATAAATTATGGATTATAGATTTTGCAGTTTCTAATTATATTCCTAGAATTATTGACTTAGCAGTAAGTTCTTGTAATTTATGTTTAGATGCAGAAAACAAAGAAAACACAAAGAAAAAAGTAAAAATGATTTTAGAAGAATATCAAAAATATAATAAATTAACAGATTATGAATTAGAACAATTTCCATTATTTTTTGATATTGCAAATGCAATGGGAATTTTGCAAATTAGTCATTTGAATACCCTAGGAGAATTATCTGAAGAAGATAAATTTTGGTATGATGAAAGTGAAAAAGGGTTAGAATTTAGTAATAAAGAATTTTGGAAAGATATTTATGTAAAAAAATGATGTGAAAGACAATTTATAAATTATGAGGTGAAATAATGAAAATATTAATAGCTGGATTTAAAGGAGATGATAACTCCGCAAAAATATTATTAGACTATATAAAAAAAGTATGTAATGAAGATATTTTATATTTGGAAAATGATTTTGAAATAAGTAGTAAACAAATAGAAGAAAAATTATTAGAAAATTATGATAATGTTTTGATTTTTGGTCAAAAACCAAATACTACCAATATTTACTTTGAAAATAATGCTATATTAGAAGGAAAAAAATTAGTAACAGATTACTATTATGGTGCTTTAAAAGAAAATTTAGAACAATATGCTTACCAAGTAATGAATTCGTATGATGCTGGAAAATATTTATGTAACAATGTATTTTTTAGAGCATTAAATTTTAAACAAGAAAATAATTTAAAATCAAAAATTGCTTTTATACATATTCCAACTATTGATAATATTGAAGATATGAATCGTTTATCAAGTTCTATAAAAGATTATATTGAAACTTTATGTGAGGAGAAAAAATAATTCTCAAATGTATAACGAGTTTTTATCATTAAAATAGTAAAATTGTATACGATGTAAAAATAGAGATTCTTCACAGAACCTCTATTTTTACTTAAATTTCAATTTTAGGCTGATACTTCTCAAGCCACATATTAACCTGGCATAGATAAGCCATCAATTGTGGTCCGGTCATAAGTTGCCCAAACCAAGGGCGAGAAAAAGCAGAACCATCAGTATTCAAAATCTCTAAAATATAATCTCGATTAAGAAGGTTGTTAATAGGAGCATTTTTATCCTTCATAATATCAGCAAGCATGCCCTTAACTTTAGCCAAATAAGTAGGATTATGAGTCTTAGGATAAGGGGATTTTTTTCTATCAACTATTTCATCAGGCAAGAAATCTTTACAAATATATCTAAGAAGACCCTTTTCACGACCATTCAAAGCCTTGATTTCCCAAGGGATATTCCATACATATTGAGCCAAACGATAATCACAGAAAGGAACACGAAGCTCAAAACCATTATACATAGCCATTCTATCAGAACGGTCCAAAAGAGTTTGCATAAACCAATTCAAAGTAAGGTGCGAAATCTTTCTTTTTTCAGCTGTTTCAGGAGAATCTGAATCTAAAATTTCGACTTCAGACAAACTCTCATTATATCTATAATCAATATAACTTTTTAAATTAACCTTTTGACCAATAGAAGGATTCAAAAGTTTTTGCCTTTCATCAATTGCAATAGACCAAGGAAAAGTTCCACTATTTAAAGCATCTTCACGAAAGAACCATGGATATCCACCAAAAATTTCGTCAGCACATTCACCAGTAAGAGAAACAGTCATCTCTTTTTTAACATTTTTACAGAACAACAACAAAGAAGAATCAATATCAGCCATACCAGGCATATCGCGAGCTATCATTGCATCTTCCAGATATTCGGCAAGTTCAGGTGTATCAATAACAATTTGATGATGGTTTGTGTGTAAATTTCTATTCATTAAATTGATGTAGTAATTATCCGAATTTGGCTGAAAATCACTTTTAACAAAATTTTTATCATTATCCACATAATCAATAGAGTAAGTATCTAAAGCTGGTAATCCATTATCCTTACAATAATCAGATGCAAATTTAGTTATAATACTTGAATCTAGCCCACCAGAAAGAAATGTACATAATGGAACGTCAGAAACAAGCTGCCTAGTAATAGCATCATTCAATAAAAATTTAACCTTTTGGCAAGTGGTTCCAAAACTATCCGTATGTTTTTCAGACTTCAATTTCCAATATCTTTCAATATGCAAACCATAACTGTTAAAAGTAGCACAATGAGCAGGTTTTAGCTCATGAATATCTTTAAAAACAGTGGTTCCAGGAGTATGAGCTGGACCAATTCCAAATAATTCGCAAATACCTTGATTATCCAAAACTTTTTCAATTCCGGGATATTCAAATAAAGCTTTAATTTCAGAGCCAAAAATTATGCTTCCATTTTTCATTGTATAAAATAGTGGCTTTACTCCAAAGTGGTCACGAGCCATAAAAAGTTCCTTTTTTCTACTATTCCAGATAGCAAATGCAAAAATTCCATTAAGGTGATGAACAACATCATTTCCATAATGAATATAAGATTTTAGTAAAATTTCAGTGTCACAATGACCATTAAAGGTAAAACCTTTTTTTGATAAAATTTCTCTTAATTCTTTTGTATTATAGATTTGACCATTATAGATAATAACATATTCACCATAAGAATATTTTTCAATCATTGGTTGTTTTCCACCGTTCAGGGTCAATAACAATTAAACGTTTATGACCTAATGCAACATTTTTATTTATGTAATATCCATCTTCATCTGGACCTCTTTTTGATAAAGTGGAATTCATATTTAATAAGATATTTTTTTTAGAAGAAACATCATTTTTGAAATCAACAATTCCTACAAAACCACACATATATAAACCTCCTATTTTACAATTCAATAAAGATAATGCTCGAAATACCTGTGAATGATATTTTTCATATTTTTCTCAGGCTCTCTACATAGCGTTAACAAATTCTAATGTAAATACTCTAACAATACCAGAAAACAGGACCCTTTAGAGCATTTACTTAAGAATTTGTAACACTATTTTGGTCGCATTCGAAATATATTCAAAATATCATTCACAGGTATTTCGAGCATTATCTTTATTGAATTGTAACTCTACTATTTTTATAGTATATGCAATTATTTGAAAAAGTTGCTTTTCAAAAGAAAATATGATAAACTAACAACAGAAATAAGGAGATGAAAAAAAGATGTACTTAAAAAACATAATAGGACATTTTATGGTAATAACAAGACATAGATGGGTGGTGTTTAAATTATGTTGTAAAGTTGGACAACCATGGAGAGGCCTAGTTCATGACCTTTCAAAATACTCACCAACCGAATTTTGGGAAGGGGTAAAATATTTTAATGGAAAACATTCGCCAATAACAGACTGTAAAAAAGATAAAGGATACTCACAAGCTTGGCTACATCATAAAGGAAAAAACAAGCATCACACTGATTATTGGGTGGATTTAAGTGCACCAGATAAAACGCCAATAATTCCATACCCATATGTTGCAGAAATGTTATGTGATAAATTAGCTGCAGGAATTATTTATAAGGGAAAAGATTGGACAAAAGAATATGAGTTAGAATATTGGTTGAATGAAAGAGATAAGACACTTGTAAATGACCAAGTTGAAGCTTTAATAACAGACGCATTTACTCAAGTAAGTAAAGTTGGAATAGATAAAACACTTACAAAAGAAAATGTGAAAAAACTATACAAAAAATATTGTATTGATTACAAAAAAAATGAGAAAATAAAAATATAAAAAGAATTAGAAAAATTTATTTGTAATGTAAAAAAATTTCGGTGTAAAAAGAAGAAAAATAAAGGTAAAAAAGGTTGACAAAACAAAAAAATACTTGTATAATTTTATAGTGCAAATAAAATCGATAAAATTTCAAATAGATATAAACACATATATCTTTAAGCAAGGGGGGAATAGAAATGGCACAACCAAAAAGAAGATGGTCTAAAGCAAGAACACATGCAAAAAGATCAACATGGAAAAAAGAAGAACCAAAATTCGCTACATGCCCAAATTGTCATGAACCAGTAATGCCACACAGAGTTTGTTCAAACTGTGGATATTATGATGGAAAACAAGTAGTAGCAAAAAAAGAAACTGAAAATGCATAATTATTTATGTTAATAGCTAAGGTGGAGACTAATGAAGATTCTACTTTAGTTTTTTTTATTGGAGGAATAATGCAAGGTTTAATAATAGAAAACATATCAAACTTATATAAAATAAAAACAGAAAATGGAAAATATGAAGCAAATGCACGAGGAAAATTCAAAAAAGAAGAAATAACCCCAGTAGTAGGAGATAAAGTAGAAATACAAATACTAGATGAAGATAATAAAAAAGCAGTAATAGAAAAAATAGAACAAAGAAAAACATATATAAAAAGACCTAAGATGAGCAATATAACTCAATTAATATTAGTAGTATCAAGCAAAAATCCAAAACCGGATTTATTACTTCTAGACAAGCAATTGGCATTTGCTGAATATTTAGGAATAAAACCAATTATAGTATTAAACAAAACTGACTTAGACAAAAAGAAGGAATTTGAACATATAAGAGAAGTATATCAAAATATAGGATATACAGTAATAGAAACAATAGCAAAAGAACTATCAGAAACAATAAAAGATACCAATAATATAAAATTTAACAATGTAAATAAAAACGGAGTACATGAACTAGAAAAAAAATTAAAAGGAAACATAAATGCATTTTCAGGAAATTCAGGAGTTGGAAAATCAACATTAATTAATGCAATATTTGAAGATACAATAACACAAGAAGGAGAAATAAGCCAAAGAAATAAAAAGGGAAAAAACACGACAACATCAACAAAATTGTACGAAATAGATAACAAAACATATATTGCAGATACTCCAGGATTTTCAACATTTGACATATCAGAAATAGAGTATAGAGAATTAGACAAATATTTTAAGGAATTTAAACCACTTATAGAAAAATGTGAGTTTGTTGGATGCACTCACATAAAAGAAGAAAATTGTGGAATAAAACATGCTTTACATCAAGGAAAAATTGACAGTGGGAGATATGAAAGATTTTGCAAAATTTATGAGGAATTAAAAGAAAAAGATAAATACAAGTATTAAAAATGTCCTTTTGAGGACGGTTCTTTTTGGGACATTTTCTGAAAAAAATAATATTGCTGAAAGCCTTTATATATAAGAAAATTGAGAAATGTCTTGAATAAAATTAATGTCCCAAAAAGAACCGTCCCCAAAAGGACAAAAAAATAGAAATGGAGGAAAGAAAATGGTAGAGATTTCAACATCAATACTTTCAGTAAAAAAAGGAGAGGAATCACAAACATTTTTTGCTTTAGAAAAAGCACATACAGATTATTTTCATATAGATGTGATGGATGGAAAATTTGTAGAAAAAGATACATATAAAAAAATGTTAGAATATGCATCATATATAAAAAGAATATCAAACTTACCATTAGATATTCACCTAATGGTGGAAGATGTAAATTCAGCAATAGATGATTTTTTGGCAGTTGAGCCTAATATAATTACATTTCATTATGAAGCTTGTAAAAATAAAGAAGAAGTTATGCAAATAATTAATAAAATAAAAGATAATCATTGTAGGGTTGGATTAAGCATAAAACCAGAAACAAAAATTGAGGAGATATATGAATTTTTGCCATATATTCATATGTGTCTTGTTATGACAGTAGAGCCAGGTAAAGGTGGTCAAACACTTTTAACAGATATGGTGGATAAAATTTCAACTTTAAAAGGTTTTATTGATAAAAATAATATTGAAATTGATATTGAAGCAGATGGTGGAATTAATTTGAAAACAGCAGATGCGGTAAAAAAAGCGGGGGCTAATATTTTGGTTTCTGGAACTGCAATTTTAATTGCTAAAGATTATAAAGTTATTATTGATGAATTAAGAAAGTAAAGAATTAAATGTATTTCAAGAGCATTATATTTACTGAAATATAATAAAAATAAGGATTGAAGTTTTTAATTTCTTCAATCCTTATTTTAACGATTATAGAAAACTTTTTAAAATTTGATATAATCAGTTTATTTTTCTTCTTTTTTAGAATTATCTTCTATTTTTTTCTCATCTTTTTTAGTTTTTTTATTTTTTTCATTTTTTTCTGATTTTTTAGGAAGAATAGAAGAAACTAAAACTCCTAAACCTAAAACAGAAATTACAAATGAAACGATACCACCAATATATGGAAGTTCAGAAATTACCCAAACTATAATTCCAGAAACAATCAACATACCAAATATACCAGTATTTTTATTGATATTCATTTTAGAACAAATGTAATTATTAGCAACAATTGTAAATATAGATTTAGCAACAATCAATGCCAAAACATATATAGCAATTGTTATTAAAGAAATACCAGCTGTTAATTGTAACAATATAAGAATTATACAAGCAACAGGAACAGCGACTAATGTAAGTAAACCAGTTCCTAAAACATTTAAAGTTTTCTTTCCTACAAATTTATTTGTATCACCTAAGAATTTTGGAGCAAGCCATAAGCAAACTAACCAAATGATAGCAACAAATGCAAGGAATGCACCTAAATCCAAAATGTAATTAGCTACAATTTCTCTAACAGATGTTTTATTTGAAACATTTGATGATTTATAATTTACATTTCCATTTACAACACTATTTTCAAAATTTGATTCTGAAGGTGCTGAATAATTTAAATCACCATAAATAGTACCTTTAGTATTTCCATCAGTATTAAAATTAATATTTGAACAGCTTACAAAAGCATTTCTACCAATAGCACCATTTACATTTAAAGTTTGACATGCTAATTTTGCATCTCTATAAATGTAACCACCAGAAATAGTAACATCTTTTGCTAGTGCAAATACATCAAAAACTACACCTTTAACTTCAATTGAATCAGCTATAGCAAAAAGGTTGTTGAAAACATATCCTTGTTCATCAACTATAATTTTTTTTGCTATTATGAAAGCATCTCCACCAATTTGAGAGTTGATTGTAACTGTATTAGCCATAACAAATAAATTTCCATCAACTATATAGTCTATTGTTACATTGTCTCCCGTAAGATAAACATCACTTTTTTTGTAAGAATTATCTTGAGATGATGTTGCTGTAGAAGTAGTGTTTCCATCACTTGTTTCTACAGAATTTGATTCAGATGTATCAGAAATAGGTACAACTGTATTTTCTGAATTATCTGACATAATTGTTGTGTTGTTTTCAGTACTTGTTTCATTGTCTGCAAATGTTAAAGGTGTTGTTAAAAGCATGAATAAAACAAGTAAAAACGCAATAATTTTTGTTTTGTTTTTTGACATAACAAAATCCTCCTTTTTAAATTTTTTGTATGTCAAAATCATATATCTTTAGTAATTTTTTGTCAATTATTTTTAATAAATTTTGACAATATTTTATTCTTGCATTTTTGCAGAAATTATGTTAATATAAAGTATAGTGAGACATAATAAATATATAATTATATATAGTATTATTAATGTATAAATTTTAGTAAATACAAAATTTTAAAGGATGTTGATGATTATGAATAAAAAAATAAAATGTATGGAATATTATTTTGATTCTAATAAATACAATGAATCAGAGGTTCTTGAAAATATGGTAAAGAAAAAACTTGAGTTTCCTAAAAAGAAAATGGAGATGACGGTTTCTTTAAATAAATATGGAACTTATGTTGTTAAATTATCTTTTATAAATAATGAGATTGCTATTATAAAACATATAAAAAGGAATAACAAAAACAAAGTTAAAAAGCAAAAAATTTATGGTCAATATAGAGAAACAAAAAAATATGCACCAATTTAAAATTTTGCTATAATTCACAGGTATTTCATACATTATCACTTCAGATTATAACAAAATTATTTATAAAAAACTTGTAAAGTAAGGAAAAGTGTGCTAATATAAGATAAGATTAGTAAATAAAATAAAAATCCAGTTAAAAAGCAAAGTATATATATCAAAACGAACAGAGAAAATATCCTAGGCTGAAAGATATTTAAACAAATATATAGAAATTTCACTTTTTAGGACTTCTTTTGAACAGAAAAATAAATACAAAATGTATTATAAAAATAAGTAGGAAGAAGCGGTTGCACCGTTAAAACTAAAACGAGGTTAATAACTTTATATTTAAATAAAAATATAAAAATTAATAAATTTAGGTGGTACCACGGAAATCCATTTCGTCCTAAAGACACACATAATTTAGATGTGCTATAAGGATGTAAATGGATTTTTTTAATGAAAAGAAGGGAGTATATTCAGATGAAAGAACAAATTGAAAACATCAAAAAAACAGCTATTGAAGAAATAGCAAAAGCGGAAGATTTACAAACATTAGAAAATGCAAGAGTAAAATATCTAGGAAAAAAAGGTGAACTTACGGCAGTATTAAGAGGAATGGGAGGATTAAGCCCAGAAGAAAGACCAATAATAGGTGGATTAGTAAATGAAGCTAAAAAAAGCCTGGAAAAATTAATTGAAGAAAAAGAAGAAAAATTCAAGCTAGAGGAATTAAATAAAAAATTAGAGGCAGAAAAGATAGATATTACATTACCAAGCACAAAAATGAAAAGAGGAAGCTTGCATCCTGTAACAAGAATAATAGAGGACATAGAGGATTTATTTGTATCAATGGGATATGATGTAGTAACAGGACCAGAACTTGAAAATGATGAATACTGTTTTGAAAGATTAAATCTCCCAAAAGGACACCCTGCAAGAGATATGCAAGATAGTTTCTATATAACAGACGAATATTTATTAAGAACACAAACATCAGCAGTCCAAGCGAGAACAATGATGGCAAATACAGAAAAATCACCAATAAGAATGATTACAGCAGGAAAAACATATAGAAGAGAAGATGACGCAACACATTCACATCAATTTAATCAAATAGAGGGATTAGTAATTGACAAAAAAGAAAGAAATGTATCTTTAGCGGATTTAAAAGGAACACTAGAAGTTTTTGTTAGAAAAATAATAGGAGCAAACTTAGATTTAAGATTTAGACCAAGTTACTTCCCATTTACAGAGCCATCTTATGAAGTAGATGTTACTTGTTTTAAATGTGGTGGAAAAGGATGTAACCTATGTAAACAAACAGGCTGGATAGAAGTTTTGGGTGCAGGAATTGTTCATCCAAATGTTTTAAAAATGAATGGATATGACCCAGAAAAATTTGGCGGTTTTGCATTTGGTACAGGTATTGATAGATTAGCTATGTTTAGATATGGTATTACTGATATGAGATATTTATATACAAATGATGTTAGATTTTTAAGTCAATTTGATAGAAAAGACGAAGAGTAATTTCCAAAATAAACTTCGTCTTGCGGCGTTAAAATTAATTTAAAACGCGGTTACATACACGCGTATGCGCCCTTGCCTTTTAAATTAATTTTGCCTAGCAATACTTGTTTCTTTTGAAAATTAAAAATTGGAAGGAGATTAGAAAATGAATTTAAGTTTAAATTTTGTAAAAGACTATATAGATTTAGATAACGAATTAAGCGTAAAAGATATAGCAGAAGCAATGACAAAAGCTGGAAACGAATATGATTCTGCAGAAAAATTAGTAAATGCAACAAAACTAGTAATAGGAGAAATAAAAGAATGTGAAATGCACCCAGATTCTGACCACTTACATCTATGTAAAGTTGATATTGGAAGTGAAGTTTTAGATATAGTTTGTGGTGCACCAAATGCCAGAAAAGGGATAAAAGTAATTGTTGCACAAGTTGGAGCAGAACTTCCAGGAGATTTTAAAATAAAAAAAGGTATGATAAGAGGCCAAGAGTCAAATGGTATGTTATGTGCTTTGTATGAAATAGGAATTGATAAAAAATTCTTATCAGAAGCAGACAAAAATGGAATACATGAATTACCAGAAGATGCACCAGTTGGTGGTGACCCAATTAAATATATGGGATTAGATGATGGTGTTATTGATTTTGAATTAACTGCAAACAGAGGAGATTTGTTAAGTATTTTAGGTATGGCTTATGAACTAGGAGCAATTTATGACAAAAAAGTAAAACCAGTTGAATATGGATACAAAGAAAGTGGAGAAGATGTAAATAAAGAATTTTCAGTTGGAGTTGATACAGAAAATTGTAGATTATTCTTAGCTAAAAAAGCTAAAAATGTAACAATAAAAGAAAGTCCAGAATTTATAAAAAACAGACTAATCGCTTGTGGAATTAGACCAATAAACAATGTTGTAGACATCAGTAACTATGTAATGCTAGAATTAGGCCAACCATTACACTTTTACGATGCTGATAATTTAGGCAACAAAATAGTTGTTAGAATGGCAGAAGATGGAGAAAAATTAACAACACTAGATAACACAGAAAGAACTTTATCAAGTGAAGACATAGTTATAACAGACGGAACAAAAACTATTGGATTAGCCGGTGTTATGGGTGGATTAGACACAGAAGTTGAAGAAGCAACTAAAAATGTAATAATTGAATCAGCAATATTTGATTCAGTAAAAGTAAGAAAAACATCAAATAAAATATTAAGAAGTGAAGCAAGTAACAGATTCGAAAAAGGACTTGACCCTGCAAGAACTTATATGGCAATGGAAAGAGCATGTACATTATTACAAAAATATGCAGATGCAGAAATTGAAACAGGAATTGTAAAATATGATGTAACAAAAAATGAAGAAAAAGTAATTGAAATATCATATAAAGAAATCAATGATGTGTTAGGAACAAACATATCAAAAGAAGATATTGTTGATGTATTTAGAAAATTAGACTTCAAAACAGATGTAAAAGAAGAAACTGTAATCGTTACAGTACCAACAAGAAGAATAGATATATCAATTAGAGCAGATTTAATAGAAGAAGTTGGAAGAATCTATGGAGTTGACAATATCCAAGGTAAACTACCAGTAGTTCCAATGAAAATGGGACATCTAGACAAAACAGCAAGAAAAATAAGAGCAAAAATGTCAAATATGGGATTAAACGAAACATTATCATATATCTTAATAAATGATAAAGATGCTCACAAATTCACAACAGACGAATTTGAAGAAGTCAGATTATTAGACCCAATAACAGAAGAAAGAAACACATTAAGATATAGCATGATACCTTCATTATACAAAATTTATGAATATAACAGAGCGCGTGAAAACAAAGATGTTTGCCTTTTCGAAATTGGAAAAGGATTCTGGAAAAAAGGCGAAGAATACGGAGAAAATCAAAAAATCTGTGTGTTAATGACAGGAAAATATTATGAAGGAATAGGACATAGCAAAAATGTTGACTTTTATGACATAAAAGGTGTAACAGAAGAATTATTAGATTATTTAGGATATTCAGGAAGATATAGTTTTGTATTGCCAAAACAAATGCCAGCAGAATTCCATCCAGGTCAAACTGCGGAAATTTCAGTAAATAATGATGTTGTAGGAATTGTAGGAAGAATACATCCATCAGTAGAAAAAGAAGCGGTTTATGTAATGGAAATCAACTTAGACAAATTGCTAGCAAAAAGAGTTGGAAAAATGAAATTCAAAGAAATTTCAAAATTCCCAGTTGTTAAAAAAGATTTAGCATTATTAGTTGACAAAAATATGACATCAAAAGAAGTTGAAATGTTAATTAAGAAAAATGCTGGAAAATTGTTATTAGATATAAACGTATTCGATGTTTATGAAGGTAAAAATATTGATTCTAATAAGAGAAGTATTGCATATTCATTAACATTTGGTACACCTGATAGAACTTTAAATGATGAAGAAATTAATACTATTTTAGATAATATTATTAAAGACTTAGAAAACAAAGGACTAGAAATAAGAAAGGGGATTTAGGGACGTTCCTTAAACTCCCCTTTTTAAGGGATTTTGGGACAGTGCTCAAATCATTTTTTATGGTTCCTATAGGTGGAGACTTATACACAAAAATTTCTAAGACTGTGAATTGTAACTCCTAAAAATTTATTGACAAAAAATCACCCTTATTATAAAATTATCATAATAAAAAATACTAGGAGAAAACATGAAAAAAATAATAGAAATATTCAAAACAGACATGAAAAAAGTTTGGAAAAGAAAAATAGCAGTAATAATATTAATAGGCCTGTTATTTATACCAGGAATATATGCATGGCTAAACATAGACTCAAACTGGAATCCATATGACAACACAGGAAACTTGCCAATAGCAGTAGTAAACAAAGACCAAGGTCTAACAATATTAAATGAAGACATAAATATGGGGAGCTTGCTGGTAGACAGTTTAAAATCAAACACAGCAATGAAATGGATATTTACAGACGAAGAGGATGCAAAAACAAATGTTGATAAGGGAAAATATTATGGAGTAATAATATTACCAGAAGACTTTACAAGTAAAATAGCAACACTATTTGATGGAACTGAAATAGTAAAACCACAATTTGATTTCTATGTAAATCAAAAGAAAAATCCAATTGCACCAATTATTGTAAATAAAGCAATAGGAACAATAGAAAACAATCTTGACCAAGCATTTGTAAATGCAATTGTATATAAAGTAATGGACACTGCAGAAGATGCAAATGTTGTGGCGGAAGGAACAGCAACAACAACAGATGTAATTACAAAATTAAAAAACACAAATAAAAGTATAAAACAATTAAGAGCAACACTAAACACAATATCACTTGCATCAGATTCAGCAGGAAATGCATTAAATGCGGTTAAAGACTTATTACCAACAGTAAGTAATATATCAACAACATCTTCAAAAAATATATCAAATATGAAAGACATAATAAAGTCATTTAATGGAGTATATACAGATGTTAACAACAATATAGGACTAATAATAGATGCAGCAGCAACAATATCATCAAATGTAAATAATGTTATTCAGTCAGGAAAAATAAAAGAAAACAAAGAATATTTATTAAATGCATTAAATAGCTTATCAAGTGTTCTATCACAATTAAACAGCATAATAGATTCATTAAATGGTACACAAGGAGTAACATTAGATAAACTAAAAGAACTTACGCAACAGGCACTTGACGATGTTAATAAAATGACAGAAGACTTAAATAAAATGGACGAAAGTTCATTAGCAGATTTAAAAGCAAAATCAGCAGAATTAAATCAAAAAATACAAAATATAAAAACACAATATAATAACACAGTAAAGCCAGCATTAAATAAAGCTTTTTCTAATGCATCAACATCAATGTCAAATATAGCAAATACAATTTCAACGTTAGACACAGCTTTAGGAAAAAGTGATACGGCATTGGCAAGTACAATAAAAGCATTAGATAGTACAGGCAAACTAACAACAAATATTGATACAGTATTAGTAAGCTTAGAAGATGATATAAACAAAATAATAAGCAAATTAGGTGGAGCAACACAAAGTGAGTTATACTTGAAAATATTGAATCTGTTAGAAAACAAGCCAAATGATGTAGCAGACTTTATCTCAACACCTATTGCTACAAACGAAATTGATTTATATGAAATAAATAGTTATGGTTCAAAAATGGCACCATTCTATACAGTATTAGCATCTTGGGTTGGATGCACATTGCTAGTATCAATAGTAAAAACAGATATTAAAAAAGACAAAAGACTAGGAGAAATAAAACCATATCAAGCATTTTTTGGAAGATTTATGACATTCGGAATTTTGGCTGTTTTACAAGGATTAGTAATAGGAGTTGGAGATATTATAATGGGAGTTCAGGTTGTAAATTATCCATTATTCTTATTAACGATTATGCTCACAAGTTTAGTGTTTATGCTTATTGTATATTCACTAACAATATCATTTGGAAAGGTTGGAGAAGCAACAGCAGTAGTAATAATGGTATTACAAGTTGCTGGTTCAGGAGGAACATTCCCAATTGAACTATTACCAGGATTTTTCCAAAAATTACAACCAATAATGCCATTCTATCCAGCAATGAATGCACTAAGAGAAACAATAGGTGGATTCTATGGTAATAATTATATAATGTACATAGGTGCGTTATTATTACATACAATTATTCCATTATTGATAGGTTTAGTATTTAGAAGACCTATTATAAAATTTAAACAAGAATTATCAGAAAAATTGGAAGAAACTGATTTGATAGTATAATATAAAATCGTTTGAAATTTAAAATCATTCTAAAATCTAGTAAAAAATTCAATATAAACATATTGAAAAACTAGACTTAGAGTGATTTTTTTGATTGCTTAAATTTTAGCAAATTCCTTGACAAATAAAAGCCGTATTGATATTATATAAGTGCCAAAAAAACAAAAGAAAGAGCGCAAAAGGTTGGAAAATTTAATTCTTTCCCAACCGGGCTTGTACCTTGAGAAAGGAAAAATAAAAATGAAAAAAATATATCCAAATCTCTACTACAAAAAAGTAGAAGAAATAACAATAGAAACATTATTAAAAAATAAAATAAAATTACTAATACTAGACGTAGACAACACACTAATAGACTATTACAAAAACTTATCAAAAGAAGTAAAACAATGGACAAAAGAAATGAAAGGCCAAGGAATAAAACTATACATACTATCAAATACAAACAACAAAGAAAAAGTAGAAAAAGTAGCAAAAGAATTACAAATACCATATAAATACTTTGCAATGAAGCCACTAAAAAAAGGATTTAAAAACATACAAAAAGAAACAAATATAAAACCAGAAAATATAGCAGTAGTAGGAGACCAAATCTTTACAGATGTATTAGGTGGAAACAGAAGCAATATGTTCACAATATTAGTAGACCCAATAGACAATAAAAAAGACTACTGGTACACTGCATGGAAAAGACCAATAGAAAACAAGATTAAAAACAAATATAAATCAAAAGAGGAGAAAAACAAAGATGTATATTAATGAAACACATATAGCATATTATGCAGTATTTGCAATAATAGGACTTTTTGTAGGAATGCTAGCAGACTGGATGAACAAAAGGTTACCAGATTATAAAAAAGTATTTTCGAAAGAAATATTTACAGAATACTTTGCAGAATTTAAACCAAATTATATATTAATGCTAGTAACATCAGCAATATATGTAGCACTTTTATATTTTTATGGAATACGAACAACATTTATAGCAAACTTAGATTTAATAAAATATATGATATTAACACCAATGTTATTATCAGCATTTGTAATAGACTATAGATTACAAATAATACCTAACAGACTAAACCTAACAATGTTTGAAATAGGCCTTGTAATAGCATTTTTATATGGACTATCAGATGTAGCAATAACAATAAATATGGCACTTGGAATGCTTGCAGGTGGTGGAATTTTCTTACTTATAACATTAATAGGTGGAGCAATATATGGAAAAGAAGCAATGGGATTTGGTGATGTAAAACTAATGGGAGCATTAGGATTATACTTTGGACTATCAAATATAATTGCAATAACACTAGTTTCATTCTTAATAGGAGCAATATTAAGTGTAATATTATTAGCAACAAGAATCAAAAAAATGGATGAATATATACCATTTGGACCTTTTATAGTGGTAGGAACATTTATAAGTATTTTTGTACCATTTGAAACAATAAAAAATGCATTATTAATGATTTTTACATTAGGACTATATGCAAAATAAAAATTTTGGATTTTGGGACGGGTCTTTAATCCTTAAAATGTTCAAAATAAAATTTTTTGATATTGAAAATCCGTCTCTAAATCCCGAAAAATTAAAAAGGGGGAAGTTTACAAATGAATCAAAAACTTCAATGGCTAAGAAACAAAATGTCAAGCTTAGATATGCAAGGAATTATAATATCAAATCCAATAAATATAAAATACCTAACAAACATAGATGCAGAAGGAACATTATTAATAACACCAAAAGAAAATATGTACATAACAGATGGAAGATATATAGAATATGTACACAGCATTTTAACACTTTTTGACGAAATAATAGTATATGATGTAAACGACTTATCAAAAGACGATTATGAAAATATCTTTATGTTCTGCGAAAATGTAGGATTTGAAGAGCATTATATATCATATGCAACATACAAAGAATATATAAGAAAATATAAAATACATAATTTTGTAGAAACAGAATATATAATAGAAAAACAAAGAATGATAAAAGACGACGAAGAAATTAGTAATATCATAAAAGCATGTAACATAACAGATGATTGCTTTAAATATATTTTAAGCTATATAAAACCAGGAATGACAGAAAAACAAATAGCAAAAGAAATTGACGACTACTATACAGAAAGAACAGATGGAACATCATTTGATACAATAGTTGCATCGGGAGAAAATTCATCAAAACCACATGCTGTCCCATCAAATAGAAAAATACAGGAACATGATATAATTACAATAGATATGGGATGTAAAGTAAATGGATATTGCTCAGATATGACAAGAACATTTTTTGTAGGTGAGCCAACTGAAGAAATGAAAAAAGTTTATGATTTGGTTCTAAGTAATCAAGAATTTGCACTTGACCAATACAAAGAAGGAGCGAGTACAAGACAGGTTACAAAAATGGTAGAAAATGACTTTAAATTAAATGGATATGATTTAATTCATAGCCTAGGTCATGGAGTTGGTTTGGAGATACATGAACCCCCATATGTAGGAATTAGAAATGATTCAAATTTAAGAGAAAATATGGTTGTAACAGATGAACCAGGAATATATATTCCTGGAAAATTTGGAATTAGAATAGAGGATACTGTCCAAATAACTAAATTTGGATGTGTTAGTTTAACAAATTCAGATAAAGGATATGTTATTATTTAATGCTTTTTTGTCCTTTTGGGGACGGTTCTTTTTGGGACATTTTGGTAAAAAATACCATTTGATGTATTCTTTCAGTCTCTAGGAAGTTAACACATGTATTATTTAAAAAAATGTCCCAAAAAGAACCGTCCCCAAAAGGACATTTTTTCTAAAAGGGTTGATTTTTCTTAGAATGTGTAGTAAAATAAAAAAGTAAATAAAAATTATGAGAAGCAAAGCAAAAAAGATTTGACATATGAGAATGTCAATGAAATAGCAAAGCGAGAGAAGGGAGAAATAAAAATGGCAGGAGTATACTCAGCAGGAGATTTTAGAAACGGAACAACATTTGAAATGGAAGGAAATGTATTTAGAGTAGTTGAATTCCAACATGTAAAACCAGGAAAAGGTTCAGCGTTTGTAAGAACAAAATTAAAAAATGTAATAACAGGGGCAACATTAGAAAAAACATTTAACCCATCAGATAAATTTCCAGGAGCAGAAATAGAAAAGAAAGCAATGCAATATTTATATGCAGATGGAGATTTATATTACTTTATGGATAATGAAACATATGACCAAATGCCTTTAAATAAAGATACATTAGGAGATTGCTTAAAATACTTAAAAGAAAATATGGAAGTTACAATTCTTTCATACAAAGGAAAAGTATTTGCAGTTGAACCTCCAACATTTGTTGAATTAGAAGTAACATATACAGAACCTGGATTTGCTGGAAACACAACAACAACATCTGGAAAACCAGCAACATTAGAAACAGGTTTAGAGTTACAAGTTCCAATGTTTGTAAATATCGGTGATGTTTTAAAAATCGATACAAGAACATGTGAATATATGGAAAGAGTATAAAATATAATAAAAGAGACTATCCTAATATATACAGTAAGAATATATTAGGATATATTTATATATTAAGAAAGCTATATAACTTTACTAATATATAAAATTACATTGCACAGAAAATGTGTAAAATAAATTTTCGCGCGTTAATAAGCAAATTATTAAATAAATTTGATAAAAAATATTTTAAAGAGAAAGAGAGAATAATTTATGAGTGAGTTAAATCTTAATGAACAAATTGAAAATCTTTTAAAAGAAATAAAAGAATTAAAGGAAAATCAAAAAATAATGAATGAGAAAATGGATAAAATGCAACAAGTTGTTGACCACATAAAAACTGATATCTATGATGATGAAGGTTTTGATTTGGAAATTGTATGTCCATATTGTGAGCATGAATTTGTTATTGATGCAAATGAAGATCAAAATGCAATTGAATGTCCAGAATGTAAAAATATAATAGAGTTAGATTGGTCAGGAGAACTTTATGATAATGAAGATGATGGATGTTCAGGACATTGTTGTGGATGTTCAGGTTGTGGAGATTCAAACGAAGACGAAAATGAAGAAGATGATATGTAAAAAAGATTGCAGGGGCAAGAACCTTGCAGTTTTTCTTTTTATATTAGGAAAATGATGAAAAATTTCTAATACAAAAAATTATACTGCACATAGAAATTGTTGATAATTTAGAAGTAATTTAAAGGATTAACATATTCACCATCAATCCTAAAACCGTAAATGTAAATGACAACCGGGTTGTAGAACCATTAGTAGGCTTGCCAGAACTATCATAATAAGGGTTACCGGGAACACCAAAAACATATTTAGGACCAACAAATCCTATAACTTGGCCCTGCTTAACAAAATCTCCTACATTAACTATAAAATTAGGGGAAACATGACAATAAGATACTTTAAAATTATCAAAAGAAAGTGTAATGGTGTAGCCACCAGCACCTAAAAAGGAACGAAAAGTAATTTCACCATCATTTATTGCTACGAATTTAGTACCTTCAGGTGCGGGAATATCTGTACCATGGTGAAACCCAGAGCCACTGCCAGTTGGGGATTTTCTTGGACCAAATGGAGAACTTATACTTGTGTATCCAGGTAAAGGCCACAAAAATCCATCAGGATTAAAACCGATAATTTCTTTTGTTGAAGAATCCGAATTGCCTAAGTTATTGCCATTAATTACTGGAATGAAAAATACAGAAATAAAAACTGAAAACAAAATAATTATAATTATGAAATTTTTAAAAATATTTGATATAAAAATCACACTCCTTTAAAAAATGCATTTGTTTAAATAAGAAACTACAATAAAATTTATAACATAAAAAAGAAAAAAATTCAATAAAATATAACAAAAAAATTGACATAAAAAAATATTATTAGTAAAATATAAATAGAAAATAAGCAAAAGAAAAAGGAATGAAAAAATGAAAAATAACAATGGAATAACAGTAATAAAATTCACAATACTAGTAATGGTAGTAATAATTTTGGGAGCAGTAATTTCAATATGTTTTCAGGGAATTTCATCAAAAATAGATATAGCATATAAAACTATAACTAAGAAAATTGACATTTCAAAAGAGATAGAAGAAAATGAAAAACTTATGGGTGTTACAGATGTAAAAGGTGAAGGAATCACAATAAATATTTTGGACGGAAATGACTTGATACACCAAGAAGATTTAATAATATTAATTGATGAGCTAAAAAATTCTGGAAGTCAAGCAATATCTATAAATGATCAAAGAATAATCAATTCAACTTACATTTTTTGTGATGGAAGTGTAATATTAATAGATGGTGTAAAAATAGGAAATCCTTTTACAATTAAAGCTATAGGAAATTCAGAGACAATATATGGAGCACTTACACGAAATAAAGGATATGTTGAAACACTTGAAAAAGCAGGTATTGATATAAAAATAGAAAAAAATGATGAAATAACAATTTTAAAAACGAATAAAGATATATCTTCAAATTATTCAGTTGATGCTAATAAAATTGAAAGACTATATAAATCAAATAAAATAGTTGGAAAATCAACTGCTAATGGAAAAGGATTGGAAATTGTTATAGAAGAAAATGAATCAAAATTATCTGCATTAAGTTTTTTACAAATAGTAAATGACCTAAATTCAGCCGGAGCTGAAGCAATATCAATAAATGGGCAGAGAATAACTAATATGACTGATATGATGGATATTAGTGGAACATATATTTTAATTAATAGTAGTCCTATAAAAGCGCCATATATTATAGATGTAATTGGAAATCAAGAGAAAATTGAAAGTACTTTAAATTATAATAACTCATATATTACAAAGATTAAAAGTAAAGGAAATAATGTGGATATTTATAGAATACGAAATGTTAAAATCGATGAGTATGTTCAGAAAAGAGATCAAAATAAGATGCTTATTGATTATTTAAAAATATAAAATACCATTATACAACAAATTTCCATAAGAAAAATATTATATGGTAATAAATTATTTTTTAAAAATTTTTTCATACTACTTGTCAAATGTAAAAAAGTGTGCTAAGATAATAAATGTCTTAAGAAAAGACATTTATTAATCATAGGGGTATAGTGTCAATGGTAGCACATCGGTCTCCAAAACCGCCTGTGAGGGTTCGAGTCCTTCTACCCCTGCCAATAAAAAGCCTTGATTTCAACAATAATCAAGACTTTTTATTTTTGCTTTTAAGTTTATTTTATTCTTTTTTGTTTAAAATGTAGTCAGGAAGGTAGTCAATATCAGCAGAAAAACGAGAGGATATTTTATACATTTTAGGGACTGCTGTGAACTACAACAATTTATCAAATTACAAAAAAAGTTGCGATTAACATAAATATATGATATAATTACGGTCGTAACGGCAAATGCAAATTTAGAAAGGAAAAAGATATGATGACAAATGGAGCAGATCAAAAAAACAGTGTTACAAAGAAAAGAGTTGCAGCAATTGGACGGTGGATGCCAATTCATAATGGGCATAAAGAATTTTTAATTCGGCTTGCCAAAGACGAAACGGTTGAAAAACTGGTAGTTATGATTGGTTCATGCTATGAAAATGGAAGGCAGAGATATTGCATCCCTGCAGTAGAAAGAGAAAAGATGATTGAAGCCATCTTTCAAGCTGAAAACATTCCGGAAGAACGATATGAAATTATTCATATGCCGGACAAGGAAACATTTGAAGAATGGTTGGATGATATTCTGAGAGCATTCAAAAAGTACAAAATCACACATTTTTGTACAGGCAATAAAGAAGACATACTGAATGCTTTAGAAGGCAAAGAAAAAAGCTTAGGGTTTGAAATAATCAATCCGGAAACACAGAGTGAAGTAAGTTATCATGCAACAGAAATAAGAAAACTTATTTTGGAAGGAGATTATGAAAAACTTGAAACAATGATTCCAAATGAAGTAAAACAGTTACTTTTCCACAACACATTTAAAGAAATCATCGCGTGTAGCAAAAACAATGGAATTAAGTTTGTACCAGGAAGGCAGAGTGTAGACATTGTATTTCTTGTACGAAATACAATAGATGGAAAAGTATATGTTTTGTTGGGCAAGCGCTCAAACAAAAAAGTTGATTTTCCGGGATATTTTTCTCTTATGGGAACAGCAATAAAGCAGGAAGACTTTGAATCACCTATTAATGCAGCTATTAGAGGATTACAGGAATGTGCAGGAATAAAGGTAAAAATGCTTGATAACTCTTTGGAGCCTGCAATCATCAGCATGGAAAATATTCCAAAAGCAAATCTTGAACAAATGAACTATATTGGATTATATAGTTCAGAAGATGAAAAATTTGCAGGAACAAGAGGTGGTTCTTCACAGTGCTTTGGAATCTTTATCGAAGATGAGATTTTTAAGTATGAAGAATATTTAAAAGCAGGAAACGATTTGGAAAATGTTGCTTTTTATGATATCTCTACAGCTTTATCAGAATCGCTGGCGTATCAGCATAAAGATATGTTAAAAAAAGCGATTACCATGTTCAATGCATACCCGGACTTAACAAAGCAGATTTCAAGTTTATCAAAGATGGAAGCGGAAAAGAAAGCAATTGTTATCTCATTTGTTGGAGCGCCTGGAGCAGGAAAGAGCACAGCAGCACTTGGTTTATCTTATGCGTTGAAGAAAAAAGCCAAAAATGTGGAGTATGTTCAGGAATTTGCTAAAGACCTGACATATAATAATTTACTGGAAAAGTACATACCAAATCAGTCTTATATTATTGCAGAACAGTATAAAAAGATTTATGATTTGGTAGAGCAGGTAGATTATATTGTAACAGATGCTGGAATTGAAATATCGGCATTTCATGCATCACAGGAAAGCAAGGTAGTTGAGAATTTAGCATGGTACTTACGAAACAAAACAGAACAAATCACCATTTTTATTGAAAGAGACAAAGACGTCAAATATGATAAAAATGGAAGAATTGAAAGTGAACAAGAAAGCCAGAAATTCGGTGAAAAACTGGAAAATTATCTGCAGCAAAATAATGTCAACTACTATAAAGTGGTAGGAACACAAAATGCTATTAACAAAGCATTAGAATTAATTAAAAACAAGGAGATGTAAAATTGCAAATCGAAAAATTAAAGAATATCGCCCAAAAACGGAAAATTACAATTTTGGGTCATGACAACATTGATGTAGACGCATTTTTATCTGGTATTTTATTATCCAGATTATTTGATTTTTTAAAAATTGACAATGAATTTGTCATTTTAGAAAAAGTTAAAGAAAATGAGACATACCAAATTGTAAAAGAACTTTTCAATATTGATATGAAAAAATGGGAAAATGTTTCAGAAAAACAGGATAGATACTTGTTTTTAGAAGACCATTTTGAAACAATTCATTCTGGAATAATAGTAGGATGTATAGATCATCATCCTACTGCCAAAAAACCGGATTATGAATATCAGTATAGAAGAAATTCTTGTGCATGTTCATACTTGATTTATGAAATTATGAAGCAGGAGAGATATCCATTAACAAAAGAAGATGCCAAAATGATAGTAGTTGCTATGATGGTAGACACAACATCTTTTAGAAGTTCAAAAACAATTAAAAAAGAAGTAAAGGTTGCAGAAAAATTAGCAGCTAAATATTCTTTAAATTATGAAGAATTGCTAAAATATTGTTTGTGTTTAACTCCAATCAAGAAGATGAAGATAAAAGATATTGTTGAAAATGGAAAAAAACATTATAACTATGCGGGAACAGAAGTTGAATCTGCATATTTACAGTTATATGGAATGCCAGACAACAATGTTTTAAACAACTGGTTGGAATATTTGAAAGATAGTATAAAAACATCTAATATTAGAATGAAGGTTTTTATTATCTTTGAAATGGAAAGAAATCAGACGATAGAATATAGAATATCATCTGAAGAAATTACTACAATAGTGCATGAAGGTATTTTATCTAGAGGAAAGGATATTATGCCAAAAATAGAAGAATTGTTTTTAAAATAAGTAATACACAAAAAAGGAGTTGTTGACTCCTTTTTTTGTGTAATTAATTTTTTTATAAATTAATGCAATAAAACTTATTAAGACTGTTAAAGCTTATTGTAATTTATTATATAATAAAAAAATATATGTCGATAAAATTGATTGAAAAAACTTGACTTTTTAAATTAATTGTAGTATAAAAATATATAGATAAATAAGGAAATTACAATGAGAAAGAAAAAGTACTTGATATTTTATTAAAGAGAGCGAATAGTAAGCTGAAATATTCGTAATAAAATAAGTATGGGGAGCTTTGGAGTAATAAAAAATTAAGGTGCTTAAAGTAATGCAAAGCAAATAGATAAACCAAAATGCAAAAGCAAAACTTTAGGAAATAGGGTGGAAACGCGGAACTAAACTTTCGTCCCTAGCTAGATGTATAGCTAGGCTCGGAAGTTTTTTTGATTTCTAGCAATTCTAAAAAGTTGTCAAAAGGGACGCCCTTTTTTGACAACCTTTTAAAAAAATAAAAAAGTTGTCAAAAAGGGGCGTCCCTTTTGACAAGAGGAGGAATTATTATGTTAAAATCAATGGACACACTAGTAGCATTATGCAAAGGAAGAGGATTTATATATCCTGGATCAGAAATTTATGGAGGATTAGCAAATACTTGGGACTATGGACCTTTAGGAAATGAATTAAAAAACAATGTAAAAGCAGCATGGAGAAAAAAATTCATACAAGAACAACCAAACATAGTAGGACTTGATGCAGCAATATTAATGAACCCAGAAACATGGGTAGCATCAGGACACGTTGGAGGTTTTTCAGACCCATTAATAGACTGTAAAGAATGTAAAACAAGACATAGAGCTGATAAATTAATAGAAGAATGGGCACATGACAATGGAAAAGATATGATAGCAGATGGAATGACAGACGAAGAATTAATCAATTTCATAAATGAAAATAAAATACCATGTCCATCATGTGGAAAAACAAACTTTACAGACATAAGAAAATTCAACTTGATGTTTAAAACATTCCAAGGAGTAACAGAGGACACAACATCAACAGTATATTTAAGACCAGAAACAGCACAAGGAATATTTGTTGATTTCAAAAATGTATTGCGTACATCAAGAAAGAAAATGCCAATGGGAATTGCACAAATTGGTAAAGCATTTAGAAACGAAATAACACCAGGAAACTTTACATTTAGAACAAGAGAATTTGAACAAATGGAACTTGAATTTTTCTGCAAACCAGGAACAGACTTAGAATGGCATAAATATTGGAAAGACTATTGTGAAAACTTCTTAATCAATTTAGGAATGAAAAAAGAAAATATTAGATTAAGAGACCATTCACCAGAAGAATTAGTATTTTATAGTAAAGCAACAACAGATATAGAATTTGCTTTCCCATTTGGATGGGGAGAATTATGGGGAATTGCTGATAGAACTGATTATGATTTAACACAACATATGAATCATTCAAAACAAGATTTATCATATCAAGACCCAGAAACAAACGAAAAATATGTACCATATGTAATTGAACCATCATTAGGAGCAGATAGAGTTGTTCTAGCGTTTTTATGCAACGCATATGATGAAGAAGAAATCGCTGAAGGTGATACAAGAGTTGTATTACATTTACATCCAGCATTAGCACCATATAAAGTTGCAGTACTTCCATTATCTAAAAAATTGTCAGATAAGGCAGAAGAAGTATATAGCAAACTTGCTAAGAAATTTATGTGTGATTATGATGCTGCAGGTTCAATTGGTAAACGTTATAGAAGAGAGGACGAAATTGGTACTCCATATTGCGTAACAGTTGATTTTGATACTTTAGAGGATGAGTCAGTTACTGTTAGAGATAGAGACACAATGGAACAAGTTAGAGTTAAAATTGATGACTTGGAAGCTTGGATAGCAGAAAAAATTGAATTTTAAAATAAATAAAACAATAAAAATGAGTGGGTATGCACCCACTCATTTTCTAAACCAAAATAGTTATTACTAAGATGTGGTTAATACCAAATGCTAGAATCTGCATCAGAAGGCATTCTCAAATCACCTCTTGGTGAAACACTTACAGTTCCTACTTTAGGACCATCTGGAATGCAATTTCTTTTAAACTGATTATTGAAAAATCTCTTAATAAATCTATCATAGAATTTGGAAAGTTCGTCAACTGTATAAGTTCCTTCAAAAGCAATTTTAGCCAAATATAAAATTTTGTTACGTGAAAATCTTTTTCGTAAGAAATTATAAATAAAGAAGTCAATAACTTCATAAGGGCCAACAGTGCTTTCTGTTTTTTGAACAACCTTTTTACCATCGGTTGGCAGTAACTCTGGACTAATTGGAGTATTAATAATATCCAATAATGTTTCCTTAAGAGAAGGATTTTTCTCTCCAGATTCAGCAGCATACCATTCAATAAGATATTTTACAAGAGTTTTTGGAATAGAGCAGTTAACTCCATACATACTCATGTGATCACCGTTATAGGTACACCAACCGAGTACCAGTTCTGATAAATCACCTGTTCCAACTAAGATACCATGATGCTTATTGGCCATATTCATAAGAATTTTAGTTCTTTCTCTTGCCTGAACATTTTCATAAGTAATATCGTGAACAGAAGGATCATGTCCAATATCTTTGAAATGTTGCATACAAGCATCTCTGATAGAAATTTCAAGTAAAGTGATGCCTAATTCCTTACACAGTTTAACTGCATTGTTGTATGTTCGGTCTGTGGTGCCGAATCCAGGCATTGTGATACCAATTATTCCTGAAAAATCAAGATTTAATTTTTTGAAGGCATCATAGCATACAAGCAAAGCCAATGTTGAATCCAAACCTCCAGAAATACCAATTGTAACTTTTGTATTTCCTATTGAATCTAACCTTCTAGCCAATCCAGTTGACTGAATAGAGAGTATTTCTCTGCACACTTTACTACGAGTATCGTTATCCAAAGTAGGTACAAAAGGATGAGCATCTACATTTCTTGAAATAGAATAGTATACATCTTCAATTGCATTTTGATGAATATCAATTTCCTGATATGATACTCTTAAATTCCTTTTGCTGTCACTAAAGGTCTTGTTGAATAATCTTTCATTTGACAAAGATTCAATGTCAACATCAAAAACTTCCATCTGGTCTTCAAGCTTATATCGTTTTAATGAAGCCAAATCTTTACCATTTTCAAAAGCATAGCCACTGCCTCCAAATACTAAATCACTTGTTGATTCAGAAAAGCCAGTAGAAGTATAAAGATATGCTGACAGGGTTCTGGAACTTTGTGTTTTTATTAACTCTTTCCGATAATTATCTTTGCCTACTAATTCATTACTTGAAGATAAGTTTGCAATGATATTTGCACCTGCTAATGACAGGTAAGAACTTGGTGGAATTACAGACCAAAGGTCTTCACAGATTTCAACACCCAATTTGTAGCCTAAATTTGATGAAAAAATCAAATTACCAAAAGGTATATTTTCACCAAATAATTTGACTGATGTTATAGAAGAATCTGTGTATGGTGTAAACCACCTTTTTTCGTAAAACTCTCCACAATTTGGGAGATACTGTTTAGGAACAATTCCATGAATTTTTCCACCTTTAATAACAACAGCACAGTTATACAGTACATCAGAAAAATCTAAAGGTGCTCCAACAACAAAAAGAACATCGTATTTTTCGGAAAATGTAACAAGTTCTTTTAATGAATCTTTGGTTGATTCTAATAGTTGCGAATTACCAAAAAGATCCTGACAAGTATAACCTGTCATGGAAAGTTCAGGGAATACTAATACCTTAACATTCCGTGAATCTGCCTGAATTATTAAATCCTTAATTTTTTTTGTTGCACTTACAGGATTTGAAAGTTTACTGTTGCATGTGGCAATAGCACATTTTACAAAACCATAGTTTACCATAATGAAACCTCCTTAAAATTGATGATTTAATAGTAACAATTTATTTTGATTTTGTTTTTTTGGCTATCTCTAATTGATGATAGCTATAAAAAACACTTATGGCGTATTATATCATAGAATGAATATTATGTCAATTTTAAAATGACTCTGTTTTAAAAAAATCCTGTTCTAAAAAACTATTGCAAAATTATGTAAATTATGTTATACTGTTGGTAAGTTTTGCGTTATTATGTAGGAAGAATACTTTCTTTTTTGCAAAAAAACCAAAACAAATATTATTTTAGGAGGTATCAGCTTATGCTTATACTTAATGGTACAAAACTTCTTACAGAACGGTTTCCAAACAATGAAACCAAAGTCAAAGATTTTGAGAATGCCATCATAGATGGACAAAACATTCTCGAATTCAAGTATGTGAACGATGAGGATCTTATTACCTTGATGTTTGCAAAAAAACGGATTGATGAGTTCAATGTTCCGTGTACACTTTTTATATGGTATATGCCGTATAGTCGTATGGACAGGAAGATTGAAGGAGATTTGTTTACACTCCAGTATGTTTGTAACTTTATCAATTGGCTGGATTTTGCAAAGGTTGTTGTAATGGAGCCACACTCTGACAATACAATGAAAATGCTGGAAAGAGTAGCTGCTATATATCCTGTAAAGGATTGGTTAGCTGAAGTACAGAAAGACATTGGATTTTCAGAAAATGATCATATTGTATTTCCTGACAAAGGAGCAGCAGCACGATATGCTGATAGTGATTATGCAAATATCTGCATCATGGAGAAAAAGCGTAATCCCATAACTGGTAATATCGAGAATATGCAGCTTAAAGAAGGAAAAGTTAATCATGGTTCAAAATGCATCATTATTGATGATCTTTGTTCAAAAGGGGGAACTTTTGCTTGGGCAGGCAGTATTTTAAAATCTTTGGGAGCAAGTGAAGTTTATCTGGTTGTTTCTCATTGTGAAGAAACAATTTTCGATGGAAAACTTCTTCTTGAAGATTCACCTATCAAAAAGGTTTACACAAGCACATCTATTATGGCAAAAAAACATCCAAAGATTAAATTTATGGATGTTAATGTATCTAACTATGTAAAACAGTGATTATAAGGAGGAAAGCATTATGATGTTTAACGAAATGATTGAGAACCCAGCATTATTGACAGATGGATACAAATTCTGTCATAAGGATCAGTATCCGGAAGGATTAGAATGGACTTATGAGACATGGACTCCAAGAAAATCCCGGATTGATGGTGTAAGTCATGCAGTGTTCTTTGGTTTACAGGGAGCGTTGGCAACACTTTATTGGAAATGGCAGAAAGGCTTTTTTGAAAAACCTCTTGATGTTGTTATGGATGAAATCAAAGAGAGCCTTGGTGGTACTTTTGGAGTAACAAACCCGGAGATGGTAAAAAACTATGACTTTTCTCATTTTGAGAAGCTTCATAAACTTGGATATTTGCCATTAAAGTTTAAGGCACTTAAAGAAGGGTCTTTTGTACCAATTGGTGTACCGATGTTTACAGTTGAAAATACTTTACCAGAGTTTTTCTGGCTTACGGGTTATTTGGAAACTCCTATGTCATGCTTGATCTGGCAGCCGATGACAGATAGCACAATTGCAGATAAGTATAAGAGGATACTTACTCATTATGCTGAAATTACCGGATGCAATCAGCCGAAAAGAGTTTTCAACCAGGGTGGTGATTTTTCTATGCGTGGCATGGGAAGTCCAGAAGCAGCTTACCGTTCAACACCTGGACATTTGTTAATCTTTGGAGGTTCTGCAACAGTTCCTGCAAGAAACTATTTGATGTCATATTACAATGCTAAGCCGGATGTTATTGCTTATGCACCTTCAACGGAGCATAGCGTAATGGAATCTTACGGCCGTGATGAAAAAAATGCTATTTTGCAGCTGGTTACAAAAGTATACCCAAGTGGAACTGTAACAATTGTATCAGATACATACAACCTGTGGAATTTTGTTGACAATGTTCTGACAGACCCGGAAGTAAAAGAGGCCATTATGAAACGTAATGGAAAAGTTAATATCAGACCGGATTCTGGTGATCCAGTTAAAATCATTTGCGGAGATAAAGACGTAAATGAAGAAAACATCGATGAACGTTTGAAAGGCTTTGCGGGTACAGTAAAAAAAGGCTTAATCCAGCGTCTGTATGAGATTTTTGGTGGAACAAAAAATGAAAAAGGTTTCATCGAAATCGATTCTCACATAGGTTCTGTGTATGGAGATTCTATTACTCCTGAAAGAGCCAAAGCAATTTGTGAAGGATTGATGGAAAAAGGATTCGTTACTGTAAGTGTAGGGCTGGGTATTGGCTCATATACATATCAGTATATGACACGTGATACTTTAGGATTTGCACTTAAAGGAACAGCTGAAATCGTGAACGGAGAATTTAGAGCAATCTATAAAGATCCGGCAACAGATTCTGATAAGTTTAAGAAATCTCAGAAAGGTTTAGTAGCGGTTGTTTTCGAAGATGGAGAGTACAAGCTTATTGATAATCTCACACCTGAAACAATTAAGGATATCAAGGGCAATTTGCTTGAGGATGTTTTTGTTGATGGTGAGTTTGTGCGGACTCAAACTTTTGATGAAATCAGAGAGAGAGTTGCAGAAGAATCAAAGAGAGTTTACAACGGTAAATTCTAAAAAGATATTTTCTAAATATAATTTGTTTTATACAAGCCTGCTTATATTTTTAAGTGGGCTTGTATTCATGAACTTAAAAAGTATTTCAGTCATTAGCCTTACTGAATTGCAAAAAAATAAAAAGTTAAAATTTTACATAAAATATTTACAAGACAAAAAAAGCATGATATAATATGCACATGTCAAATTTGGATTGTTTTGCATTTATACTATTGTCAATAGGCAACTTAGTATTAGCAATAGAAAAAAGGCAATAGCAGTCGATTGACAAGCAAAAAAATTTAATCAACTTTAGGAGGTATTAGTATGAACACTAATTACGAGCAGATTGTTGATGTTGCCCAGATTGGACAGCACGGTAAAGTAGACATGAATTCCATTTTCAGCATGGCTGAGCAGGAACGGTTTACGGCAGCTATTGATGATTCTCCAAAAAGATTGTTGCTGTGCATTGATGTTCAGAAGGATTTTATTGAGGGAGGAGCATTAGCGGTACCTGGTTCTATTGGTGATGTTGAGCGTATTACACGTTTTATCTACAACAATATGTCGGGGATCAGCAAAATTATGTGCAGTTTGGATACTCATATTGCACATCAGATTTTCCATCCATGCTGGTGGGCAAACTCTGCTGGAGATCATCCATCTCCATATACAATAATCACTTATGATGATGTTGTAGCCAATCGTTGGAGACCAGTTGTTGGTGATCCAAAAGACTCTTTAGAGTATCTGAAGGAACTGGAAAAAGTCGGAGCAGGCAAAAAGCAGCTGTGTATCTGGCCGTATCATTGCATTAATGGTACAGATGGATTCACACTTGAAAACGAGTTTGCAAAGATGGTTTATTTCCATTCGGTTGCTAGAAAGAGTGTTAACCACATGATCAACAAAGGTACAGATCCATACAGTGAAATGTATGGCATTATCAAACCTGAGTTTAGTAAGAAAAACTTCATCAACACACCGGTTCTGACTGCCATTGAAAAATACGACGAAATCTATGTTGTAGGCGAGGCAGCGAGCCATTGCCTGATGGAATCCGTAAAACAGATTGCAGAACATTTTAAAGATCGTCTGGATGTAACTCAGAAAATTACGGTTTTGGAGGATTGTACTTCTCCTATTACCGGATACGAAGCAGATACCGAGGCAGCTTTTGACAACTTCAAGAGTTCTTATGGTATCAAGTTTGCAAAATCAACAGATATTCAGTTTTAAACAATAAGGAGGATTACAACATGAACGAAGAATATTTAGATACTGTTAAAATTGATGGATTAGACGAAACTTATGCAGCAAACATGGATGTTGATGATGTCGTATCACCGAACATTATGCTGGTTGATTTTGTTATCGATGGTAGTGGATCAATGGGAAACTATGAAATGGTTATGCAGGAATGCTTAGAGCATTACAAACAGGCTGTTTGTAATTCAAAACAGTCAGATGAGATGATGGTAAGCAAGACTGTTTTTGCTTCTACAATTGAAACTGGTGGATATGTTGCACCGGAAGATTTCAATACTGATTATTCAGCAGGAGGACGTACAAAATTATATGATGCTATCATTGATAGAAGACAGCGTATGCTGGATTATATGGAACAGTTGAAAGATAACGGTACAAATGCAAGGGCATGCATGGTGATTCTTTCTGATGGAAATGATTATGGGTCTCAATATAGAGCAAGTGATGCAAGAAAAGCTGTTGAGGATTTGATTTCAAAAGAAATCACAGTAGCATTTATTGCTTTTGGCCAGGAGGCATTTGGAGTGGCCGATTCCATCGGTGTTAAGAAACAGAACGTAAAAGAAGTAAGCAATGACGAAAGTGAACTTCGTCGTGTTATCGATTTGGTATCAAAAAGTGCCATTTCTGCTTCAAAGAAAGCAAGCTCTGGTGCTACTGGAACTTCCGATTCAGGTTTCTTTGATGTGTAATGTAATAAAAACTTACAGTATACAGTAACAACGACTAAAGTACGGGTGGGGGTTGCATTGCAATCTCCATCCTTTTTATTAGGAGGATAAAACAGCATGAGTATTTTAGAAAAAGTAGAAGAAGCAAATACAACTTCCATACATGCAGAACCAAGTTCCGAAAAAGTACGGAAGATTGTAAAAGTATGCAAAATGGGGTCTGACCATAATTTTGCCAATATCAACAATCATGATTTTGCATTTAACTTGTTGAATATGAAGGTAGTTACAGATGGCTGCGGTTCTGGTAAACATTCTGAAGTTGGAACAAGAATTTTCGGACAGCTTTTTGCAAAAAAAGTGAAAGAATATTATGATAATGAAGAAACTATAGATGAAAGTAATTTTATTTCTGTAATTGATGTAATTTTTAAACAGATGCTTAATCTTTGTTCAGATAAATCTTTTATTTTTGAAAATTATTGTTTTACTATTTTGGTATGTTTCGAGTTGGAAAATGAGTTTGTAGTTTATAGCTGTGGAGATGGCTATATCATTAAAGAAAATTTAAATGGTATTGAGTTTGAACAACTTGATGATGGAGAATATCCGTGCTACTATGTTTACAACTTTATTAAAGACAAATCAAGCCTTGTGGAATATAAGGATGGAGTTACTTTTAAGATAACTCGTTTTAACAAAGAAGAATATCAGAATGTTGGAGTAGCAACAGATGGACTGAGATTTTATGAAAATCTTAATGATGTTGAAAAAACAAAATTTATAGGATTTTTACATGAAGGAAAAGGACCGCAAATAGAGAAACTTATTAATAGAAATAATCGTAAAAATGAAATGTTTCATGATGATATTTCAATTTGTTTCTAAGGAGGTAATTTTATGGCAATTAATTTTAAGAGTCGGAGCAGAGTTGATGGTTTAAATAAATTAGCAGAAGGAGGAGAAGCTACAATTTATGAACTTGACTCAAAAACAGTTATTAAGATTTTTAAGGCTAATGTAGATATCAACAAAAAAGAAGACAAAGTTAAACACTTTATTTCTATTAAAAACCAGTTTCCAAAGAATGTTATTGGACCAGAAGAAGTGGTCACAATAAATGGAAAGTTTGCTGGTTATGCAATGAGAAAACTGATTGATGCCGAAGATCTTCACATGTTGACTAAACCAAAGTATCTTACTGCTGAAAAACTTACCAACCAGGATGTGTTAAAAATTATAACAGATTTTGGTTCTGATTTAGGTAAACTACATGCAACTGGAATTATTGTTGGAGATATTAGTGACTACAATTTTCAGATGAACGGAAAAACCGGGTACTTTATCGATGTAGACAGTTGGGGAATTAAGGACAAATATGCACCTGATGCATATACAGAAATGTTTACATGTCCAGATAGTTATTCTAGCAATGGCAGCATTAAATTTTCGTTAGAAAATGAAAATTATAATTTTGCTGTTCTTGCATTTAATATGTTGACAAGGATTCATCCTTTTGGAGGAACATATTTTCTTGATAAAAATCTTTCTCCATTGGAAAGAATGAAGAAAAAGATTTCTATTGTTGGTAAGCATAAATCAAACATCAAGATTCCGAAGATTATTGGTAGCTGGAAATGGATTTCTCCTAAGCTTGAACAGGATTTCATTGAAATTTTTGAACAGGGAAAGAAGTTTGATATTACTCCTGATTTACAGGAACTTTTTAAAAATATGAAACATTGTAGTACACATGATATGTATTATTACTCAAAATATAATGAGTGTCCACTCTGCAATGAAAATGCTAAGGTTAAGGCAGCTCCTACTGTTACAAAAGCAACTAATGCAGTAAATGGACCTCAGATTACTATCGTTTTCTCTGAAACAAATTGTGCATTTATTTTGAGTAAATTACATTATTTTAATAAAAACAATGAAACTGTTCATACAGAAACCAGAAGAAAGTTCAAAGTTGCAAGAGGTAACAAAGTATATTTTTCAAAAGATGGTAAAAATGTTTATGTAGCTGATGAGGATATTATTAAGGTATATGACGAAAATAATCAGTTAACTGCAACAATTGAACGTATGCATAAGTCTAATTATCTTGTAAAAGATAAAAATGTGTATTATGTAGATAAAGGCAATAATTTGGTGAAACTTACTATTACTAAATCAGGAAATATGCCTACATATTTAGGACAGGTATATAATCCGATTATTGAAGAGGATGATGGTAAAGTTTTTGTTGTATCTACTTATCCTAAAACAGCAATTGTAACTACACCTGATTATAATTTTGAGGTAAGCTATTCTGGAAAAATTAATGAGTATGCTATAAAGCATGATAAGGTAACAAATAAATGGTTATTTGTTTATCAGTTACCAAATGGTAATTATCGTACAATGGTGTTTAGTAAGAAGCAGATAGAGTATGATGATGACACTATTGTGTATAATGCTCAAACATTAAGCAATATTGATTTCAATAACAACACAGTTTATGATCCGGCAGATGGTAAAATTATTGGAATTAATATACGAAAAAATGTTGCGAAAGAATTTGTTTGCGATGTTGTAGATGAAGGTTCTAAGCTTGAATTTACTGGAAAAGGATTTAGAATTTACAACAAAAATAAGATTTATAACTATGGTTGATTTTTGTTTATGATATCTTATAGACAAAAAAGAGTCCACAATCATTTTTTATGGTTGTGGGCTTTTAAAATTGTTAAAATAATATTTACTTTCATATAAAATGGTGATATACTTTTTACATAATATTAGCAAAGGCTAATTGGATTTTTTATAATCCTGTTTTTTAGGTTAATATATAAAATTAATATTTTGTGTAACTCGTGAACAATGGTAGAGAGAAAAGGAGTGTATTACTATGATGACATCAATGGAAAAATTAGGAAATGGATTCAAAATTCAAGAACGGAAACTAGAAAATTCTGAAGTAGAGTTAACAGTGGAAATTTTAAAAGATGGAATTTATGTAACATCTGAAAAATTTGACAACGTTTCTAAGCAGGAAGAGAAAAAAATAATTGCCAATTATTTGGCTACTCAGATGAAACTTTATTATGTGGAAGAAGAAATTACATCAGAGGAACGCGTTAGACTTGCTAGGAAGGCAATGGAACTTAACATTATCAATGGATATAAGATAGAACCATTAAATGATGAGGATTACTCTAATGTAAGGGTACAGCTGCTTTCAAGCGGAAAATACCCAATGTATACTACTGGTATTTGTTGTTTAACAAAAGAGGATCTCGAAGAACTCAAAAAAAAGTTAAATAGAATTGTAGAGTACCAGTTGGATATTAGGAAACAAACCAGACCTCTTTATGGAATTGAGATAATTCAAATGATATCATAAAAAACACGCAAAAACTAGGCATTAATTTGCCTAGTTTTTTGTCTTAGTTAAATAAATCTTTCTCATATAAATCTTCAATATAAACATCTTTTTCTTCAAAATTATCAACAAATCCTACTTTAGCAATATCACGTTTTTCATCAACACCTTGAATCCATACAGGACGCTCGTCATAAAAAACATCAGACTTTTCTTTATTATTTAAAATAGAATGAACTCTTTGTAAATCCATAATATCATCTCCTACAAATATATTTAATAAAATTATATCCAAAATAGGATAAAATATAACTGTGAAAAATAAAATTTATTGACTTATTGGCTTAATTGATATAAAATAATGTGCGTAAACAGAAGAGGAGGAAAACAAATGAACATAAAATATAAAGGAAGAACAAGAAAAATTGAAAACGGCTTAACAGTGAGAGAAGCCTTAGCAGAAGAAATAAAAAACAGTGAATATGAAGTAATAGGATGCCTATACAACAACGATTATAGAAATTTAGAAACACCAATAGAAGAAGGAGCAAACATAGAATTAATAGATATTTCATCAAAAGAAGGAATGAAAATCTATGTTAGAACAATTGTATACATAATGGGAAAGGCATTTGAAAGTCTATACCCAAAAGAAAAATTGATGGTAGAATATCAACTTGGAAATGCAATGTACTGTAAATGCGATAATATAAGAATAACAAAGGAATTTACAGAAAAACTAAAACAAAAAATGCAAGAAATCATTGAAAAAGATTTATCAATTAAAAAGGTAGAAATGACAAGAAAAGAAGCGCAAAAATTTTATGATGAAACAGACACATCAAAAGGAAGATTGCAATTTGATTTTGAAGAAAATGACCCAATATATATGTATTACTGTGAAAAATATTATAACTACTGCTATGGAACACTTGCAAATAGAACAGGAGTTATAAAAATATTTGATGTTGTAAAATATGCAAATGGATTTCTAATAAGATATCCAAGTTCAAAAGCACCAACAAAAATGCCAGAATTTCAAGAAACAAAAAAATTGGCTTGGGCATTAGAAGAATTTGAAAAAATTCATTCTGTATTAGATGTTTTAACAGTTTACAAATTAAACAAAGCAATAGAAGAAGACAGAATAAAAGATGTAATAATGCTTGCAGAAGCTTTACATGAAAAGAAAATTGCTAATATAGCAGATGATATCGCAAAAAGAAAAAATGTAAAAATGGTACTAATTGCAGGGCCATCATCATCAGGAAAAACAACATTTGCACAAAGATTAGGAATTCAATTGCGTTTGAATGGATTAAAACCTGTAACAATATCAGTTGACAACTATTTTGTAGAAAGACAAGATACACCAAGAGACGAAAATGGAGAATACAATTTTGAATGTATAGAAGCAATTGACTTAAAATTATTCAATGAACATTTAGTGAAATTATTGAATGGTGAAGAAATAGAAATGCCAGAATTTGATTTTGCAGTAGGAACAAAAAGATATAATGGAAAAAAAATGAAACTAGCAGATGACGAAATTCTTGTAATTGAAGGGATACATTGTTTAAATGACAAATTAACAAGTCAAATTTCAAAAGACCAAAAATATAAAATATATATTAGTGCATTAACAGTTCTAAATATGGATAGATACAACAGGATTTCAACTACAGACACAAGACTTGTAAGAAGAATAGTAAGAGATTATCAATTCAGAAGCTATTCAGCATTACACACATTAAATACTTGGCACAAAGTAACAGATGGAGAAGAAAAAAATATATTCCCATTCCAAGAATCAGCAGATACAATTTTTAATACATCATTAATATATGAATTAAATGCATTGAAACCAATTGCAATGCCATTGTTGAAAGAAATAACACCAGAATATAAGGAGTATGCTGAAGCACATAGATTAATAAATATTTTGAAATACTTTAGAGAAATACCAAATGAGTATGTTCCAAATAATTCATTATTAAAAGAATTCTTAGGTGGAGGAACATTTGACTTACATTAATAGGAGTGAAAAAATGTTAAAAGATAGTAGATTTACAGAGATAGACGAAGAATTTATATGTGAAAACTGTGGTAAAAAAGTTCCTAAATTAGGGTATTCATGTAGAAATCATTGCCCATATTGTTTGCATTCAAAACATGTTGATAAAAATCCAGGAGATAGAGCGGAAGAGTGCCATGGGGATTTAGAGCCTGTAAGTATGGAAATTGATGGAAAAAAAGGTTATGTTATTGTTTTTAGATGTAAAAAGTGCGGCGCTATTAGAAGAAATAAAGCTGCCAAAGATGATAATATGGATTTATTAATTGATTTAAGTAGTAAGCAAATATAGGAATAATTGTAAAATGTAACAAATAATTATTAAAATTAAACAAAAAGTCTTGAAAATCAGAAAAAATGTGATATAATAATATGCAAATTAAGACAATAGATTTTGTTAAGGAAAAATAACAAAAAACTAAAATTTAATATAAACAGAAACTAAAGTAAGGACAACACAATTTATAAAATAACTATTAGAGAGCCAATGTAAGCTGAAAATTTGGTAAGTAAAAATAATTTGTTATCACCTAACTGTTTTTGAACTGAACCAATAAAGAGTTAAAAATCATTATTATAAATATCAAGTAAGTTCAAACGTAAATCTGCGTTAAAGATAAATGAGAGAATAATGTTAAAAAAATTAAGAAAAAAATGCAATTTATAAACAATGAAAATAAGTTGTATGTAAATATATAATTTTAATAACGGAACATTATTAAAATAGGTGGTACCGCGGAATAAAAAGCTATTTCGTCCTAGAAATTAGGACAGAAGTAGCTTTATTTTTTTTGATACAAGTAGGAAAAAATTTGACTCATAAATATGTTAAAAGAATACAATGAAAAAATTAAAAGATATAAAAGGAGGAGCATAAAAATGCAGGAACTGAAAATACACGGTATTTACAAACATTTTAAGGGTGATTACTATTTAGTAGAAGGAATAGCAAATGATTCAGAAACAAAAGAAGAAATGGTTGTATACAGAAGACTATATGGTGATGGTGGTTTATGGGTAAGACCAAAAGAAATGTTTTTATCAGAAGTAGACCACGAAAAATATCCAGATGTAAAACAAAAATACAGATTTGAATTACAAAATATTGAAAGTGTTGCAAAAAATTTTAAATAAAATTTAAAATAAAAATAAAAGGACAGAAAATTAAAAAAATAATGAGACAATTTGCACTGTTCCAAGTGTCTCAAAAAAGGAGGAATTTTTATGTACAAAAAAGTAGAATTAAAAGATGGCTTTGTAGGAATGGAAAGAGAAGTTGCAGAAAACTGGAAGAAAAAAGACATAATCAAGAAAAACTTTGACATGAACAAAGGAAAAAGATATTTCACATTTTATGATGGACCACCAACAGCAAACGGAAAACCACATGTTGGACACATCGAAACAAGAGTTATGAAAGACATAATTCCAAGATACAAAGTAATGAAAGGATATCAAGTTATAAGAAAAGCTGGATGGGATACACACGGATTACCAGTTGAACTTGAAATCGAGAAAAAACTTGGAATTTCTGGAAAACAACAAATTGAAGAATACGGTGTTGAAAAATTCGTAAAAGAATGTAAAGAAAGCGTTTTCACATATGTTCATATGTGGGAAGAAATGACAAACAAAGTAGGATATTGGGTTGATATGGAACATCCATATGTAACATACCACAATGACTACATTGAATCAGTTTGGTGGGCATTAAGCCAATTATGGAAAAAAGGACTTTTATATGAAGGACACAAAGTTATGCCATATTGTCCAAGATGTGGAACAGCTTTATCTTCACACGAAGTTGCACAAGGTTACAAAGATGTTAAAGATTTAACATGTATTGCTAAATTCAAAGTTCTAGAAGGTCAAAATATAGGAAATGAAGCAATTGAACCTGATACATATATATTAGCATGGACAACAACTCCATGGACATTGCCATCAAACCTAGCATTATGTGTAAACAAATCATACACATATGCAGAAATAAAAGCAAATATTGGAACAGACGAAGAGCCAGTATATGAAAACTACATCTTAGCAAAAGATTTAATTGAATCAGTATTAAAAGAAACTCCATATGAAATAATTAAAGAATTCAAAGGTGAAGAATTATTAGGAGTAAAATATGAACAATTAATGCCATTTGCTAAAGTTGATGGAAAAGCATTTGAAGTAATCCATGGTGATTATGTAACATTAACAGATGGTACTGGAATCGTTCACATTGCACCAGCATATGGTGAAGATGATAGCTTAGTTTCAAAACAAAATGGAATAGCATTTGTAAACTTAGTAGATAAAACAGGAAAATTTGTACCAGAAGTTGAACCTTGGGCAGGTAGATTTGTTAGAGACTGTAACGAAGATATTTGTAAATGGTTAGCAGACAAAAACAAATTATTCAGCAAAGAAAAACACATGCACTCATATCCACATTGTTGGAGATGTGACACACCATTACTTTACTATCCAAAAGAAAGTTGGTTTGTTGCAATGAGTAAACTAAGAGACGAATTAGTTGCAAATAACAACAAAGTAAACTGGTATCCAGACACAATTAGAACAGGAAGATTTGGAAAATTCCTAGAAAATGTAATTGACTGGGGAATTTCAAGAGACAGATATTGGGGAACACCACTTCCAATTTGGACATGTGAAGACGAAAACTGTGGACATCAAGAATGTATTGGAAGTATTGCAGAATTAAAAGAAAAAGCAATAGACTGTCCAGATGATATAGAATTACACAAACCATATATTGATAATGTACATTTAAAATGCCCAAAATGTGGTAAAGAAATGAAGAGAGCAAAAGAAGTTATAGACTGTTGGTTTGACTCAGGTTCAATGCCTTTTGCACAATGGCATTACCCATTCGAAAATAAAGAAATGTTTGACAACAACTTCCCAGCAGGATTCATTTCAGAAGCAATTGATCAAACTAGAGGATGGTTCTATACATTAACAGCATTAGGAACAGCATTATTTGGAAGAACACCATTTGAAAACTGTATCGTTTTAGGACATGTTCTAGACGAGCACGGACAAAAAATGTCAAAATCAAAGAAAAACGGTGTAGACCCAATGGTATTATTAGACTCAGTTGGAGCAGATGCAACAAGATGGCACTTCTATACATGTAGTGCACCATGGCTACCAACAAGACTTAGTCTAAACAATGTACAAGAAACACAAAGAGGATTTTTAAGTACATTATGGAATGTATACTCATTCTATGTTCTATATGCAGAAATAGACCAATTCAACCCATTAAAATACAGTGGCTTCAAAGTTACAAACATAATGGATAAATGGATAATTTCAAAATTAAACACATTAGTAAAAGAAGTAGACGAAAAATTATCACAATATGATATAACAAGTGCAGCACTTCAAATTGAAAGCTTTACAGACGAACTTTCAAACTGGTATGTACGTAGAAACAGAGAAAGATTCTGGAGTCAAGAATTAACAGACGATAAAATCGGAGCATATGTAACACTATACAAAGTACTAGTAACACTATGCAAAGTAGCAGCACCATTTGTACCATTTATGACAGACGAAATTTATCAAAATTTAGTTGTAGGATTAGACGAAAAAGCACCAGAAAGCATCCACTTATGCTTATGGCCAGAATATGACGAAACAGCAGTTGATTCTAACCTAGAAAGAGAAATGGACTTAGCATACACAATAGTAAAACTAGGAAGAAGTGCAAGAAACTCTGTAAATATCAAAAACAGACAACCATTATCAGAAATGCTAATATCTGTAAACACATTACCTGAATACTATTCAGACATAGTAAAAGAAGAATTAAATGTTAAAAAAGTAGAACTAGGAGCAGAAATGTCAGACTACGTAAACTTTGAAATCAAGCCAAATCTACCAGTTTTAGGAAAAGAATATGGAAGATTAATTCCTAGAATAAAACAAGAAATTGCTAAGAAAAATCAAATGGACTTAGCAAACACAGTAAAAAGCGGTGGAGTAGAATATATCGAAATAGACGATACACAAATTGCATTAAATTCAGAAAACTTACTAATCACAATGAATGGTAAAGACGGATTTGCATTTGCAGGTGAAGGTGAAATCGGTGTTGTATTAGACACACATATAACACAAGAATTAAAAGAAGAAGGATATGTAAGAGAGGTATTATCAAAAGTTCAAAATATGAGAAAAGACAAAGGTTTTGAAGTTTTAGATAAGATAAATCTTTATGTAGCTGGAAACGAAATGCTTGAAAATGTTATCAAACAAAATGCTGAATTAATTAAGCATGATACTTTGGCATTGGATATTGTTTATGATGCTGAAAGAGCTGATTATACAGAAACTAATATTAATGGTGAAAACTTGAAATTAGATGTTGAAGTTGTATGTAAAATATAGTATAATTATATATAGATACTTTTAGTTACCCAAAAAGGTTATTAAATCTTGGAGGGTAAAGCCTCCAAGTAGTATAAGGAGGATTATATGACATTATTGAAACTATTTAACAAGATGCTTAAAGAACTTCCAGCTATTTCACGGAAATTAGAAGAAATAATAATTATGGGAAAATGGACTGATGAAAAAAAGACCCAGGCAATTGCAATTATTGATCAAATTAAAAGGGTTGGATCAATTGAAACTGTAAGATACATGCAACCGTATAATTATATAATAGCAGTTCCATTAAATATCACTCTTTCTCCAAGAGAATGTGGCATAGATAATGATACATTTGAAAGGGAAAATATAATGAAAGCTGATGACTACATTAGAGAGTTATTGGCTGATATAAATAAATTATCTGAAGATGTGGAATTTTCTTTTGCAGGCCATAATTATAAAGGTAAAGAATGTGAATTTTCTATCGATTGGAAGTTCTAGCAAAAATAAATAGACTCTATGTTAATTAATATAGGGTCTATTTATTTTTTATATTTGTATTGTTACAATTTATGTGAAACAATAAATTAAAAAAGAGGCATAAATTTTAAATTAAATCATTGCAATATTTATCTTTTTATTGTATTATAAACAAAAATAACAAAGAAATATAGGGGGATATATGGAAGAAGAAAAATTAATTGAAACAAAGCGATTAACAGAAAAACAAAAATTATTAATGTACTTTTTTACATACTCATTTTTAGGCTGGATATTAGAAACAGTCTTTTGTGTACTAACATTGGGAGTATTTAACAAAAGAGGATTTTTATATGGACCAGTTTGTCCAATATACGGATTTGGAGCAATAATTTTAATAGAAAGTTTGAAAAAAATAAAAACAAATACAGTAGGAAAATTTTTTATTTCTATGATAGCATTTACCATATTTGAATATGTAGTATCTGTTGTATTAGAGAGTTTATTTGGTTTAAGATGGTGGGACTACACAGGCGAACCATTTAATTTTCAAGGGAGAATAAGCCTTGCTTATTCAATTGCTTGGGGGATAATAGGAACTATTTTTGTTGAAAAAATTCATCCTTTTATAAAGAAACAACTTGAAAAGATTACAAGAAAAATTCCTCATAAAGTTCAAATTTGTTTATTAATTTTATTTTTAGCAATTATTATAATTGACTTTATGATGTCTATAACTAGGTATTCAATTGCTTTGTATTAATAAAGATTTTTGAGAAGGATAATTAATATTTTTTTATATGAAAGGTGGCCAAAATATGAACGGAAAAATTTTAATAAAAAAACCTAATATATGTGTTTGTTTTATTAAAATAGATGAAACAGTAAAACAGTTAGTGGCTTTTAAGTATTCCTTTTGAAACACATAAAATAAATGTTGCTATAGAATATTCTGATACAGGAAATATTGGAGAATGGATTATGGACAAGCATATTGGTAAGATCTTGAATGGGATTGGAAAGAAGATAAAGAAATAATAATCGATGAAACAATTACGAATATTAAGATTAAAAGAAAATGGTATTTATTAAAAAACGTTACCCGAAGAAGAAATAAGTAATTATATGATTAATTATATATGAATTGTTATTAAATTTTAATAGGATAATGGAAAATTTTGTTATTTTATAGTATAATAAAAGCAACTAAAATATTTCAGGAAAGGAAAAAATGTTATGGAATGGTTGTTAAATAATTTAGAATGGATTGTAGGTAGTATTATCACTATACTGGGACTAATATTTGGTGTTTCTTTTATTATTAAGAAGAATGTTCAAAAATCTGGTAAGAATTCTACAAATGTTCAGATTGGAGAAATTAATTATGATAAAAGAAAGTAAAATGGAACAAAAATCTGGAAGAGATTCTACTAATATTCAAATTAAAGAGTTTAATGCAGGACTATCTTATAAAGATGTAAAAGAATTGTGTCTTGATTTAATAGGTGATAAATTAGATGCTTACAAAGAAGAAGCTAGTACTGAGGCTAAAAAAAGAGAAGAAAAATTAAGGACGGATTTTATAGATGAACTTCAAAAAAATAAAATTAATTTAAATGAGTTTAAAAATCCGTCAATGCAATTGTGTTATATAGAAGCACAAAAAGGATATATATCTTATGGGGATAAAACAGCAGAAAAGGTACTTCTTGAATTGTTAAAAGATAGAATGTCAGAAACAGATAAAAGCATTTTACAGATAAGTTTAAATGAAGCTATTAAAGTAGCGCCTTTGTTGATGAAAAAACATTTAAATGCATTGTCATTGTTATTCTTTGTAAAAGAGATGAGCATTATGGGAATTAGAACAAGAGATGAGTTAATTGATCTTATTAAAGATGTTGTATTAAAATTTACAAAAGATTCTACACTAACGAAAGTTGACTATGAACATTTAGAATATAATAAATGTATCACAAAAATAGAAATACTTAAAAGTGATATTTTTAAGATAATGAAAAGTAAATATAAATATTATTTTTTAAAGGAAATTTCTTATAATGAGTTTCAGAAAAAATATTCACAATTAACAAAATATATTAGTTCATTATCATTTTTTTATGTTGATTCTGATAATATATTAAGATTTAAAAAAATTGACTCTTTTTTATCATATAATGAATTAGATATAATATCACCAGATGATAGGGAAATATTTAATAAAATGATAAATGATTTGACTATGTCAGATGAAGAGTTTGAAAGAACCATTTTAGATAATAATGAGTTGCTATGTCCATTGTTTTATACCTGGGAAAATGATTTAATGTCAAGTTCTAGTTTAACTACAGTAGGAAAAGTATTGGCAATGATTAATATAAAACTTGAATTAAAAATTCCAGTTGATATGAGTATCTGGATATAATGAAAGTAAAGTCGAATGGATATAAGTTTTAATGATGAAATTATTTATGAAACTAAAAACTTTATAGTATGTATTCTTGAAACACCACACATTCTAAGAAAAGATGGTGGGCATATTTGGATAAGAACTAAGAAAAATAATTTTTGTAGTAGATTAGATTTAAATCCCAAAGAAGCAACAGAAGTAATGAGACGAACAATGTTAATCAGTGAAGCAATGATAAAAGAAATGAAAAGTAGGATATTAGTATAGAGAGAATAAACTATCAAGAAAATGGTAATTGGGCATATCGTAAAGGCAAAATCCAGTTTTTCATATACATTTATATGGAAGAACAATGAACTCAAAAATTCAAACTTTTGGAGAAACACTAGTGTTTCCAAACAAAGATACAGGTTTTTATGACAAATTTGAACCATTTAATGCCGATGATATAAAGAAAATAAAAAAGCAAATTTCAGTATTAGAAAATACTGAAAAGTATAATCTTAAAAGTTGTAAAATAGTTTATTGAAAGAATAATATAAGGAGGAAAGTTGATTAATTTCAATTTACCTCTTTTTTCGCGTTTTTATAAGTATTTTCAAAGCTCTATTGCATTAATTATATAAAATAAAAACTTGTGAAATATTGAAATTTTAATATTTACAAGGTTTATAGAGTATGGAGCGGTTAAGCATCAGCTTACGAACCATAACGCCCTCTTTCTAAAAATATTATATATGAATTATTATTAAATTTCAATGGGAGGATTGACAGTCTTATTATTTTATAGTATAATTTTTATTAGATTATAACTTTTGGAGGAATAAATGAAAATAGGAATAGATATTGATGGTGTTTTAAATTCACAGTATAATTTTTGTATAGATTATGGAACTAAATTTTGCAATGAATTAGGTAAATATAAATTAGAAAATATAAATGTAATAGATACTACAGATATGTTTTTATGGGGAGAAGATATAGCACATAAATTTTGGAATAAATATAGAAAAGATTTAGTTATTACATTACCAGCAAAGAAACACTCAGCTGAAGTTATAAAAAAACTTAAAAATGAAGGTAACGAAATATATATAATTACAGCCAGAAGAAATAATGATGAATGGTTTTCTAATTCTCTAAAGAAAGAAGTAGAAAAGTATTACAAAAAAATGGTTAAAGGATAATAATATTTATTATGATAAAATTGTTTTTGATGTAAAAAACAAAGGGGAATATTGCCAAAATAATTTTATAGATATTATGATTGAAGATGATCCAAATAATTTAAGAAAATTAATTGGCAAAACTAATATAATAATATTTGATTATCCATATAATAGAAATTTTGAATTTGATAATATAACAAGAGCATATAGTTGGTATGATATATACTATAAAATTAGAAATATAAAGGAGTATAAAAATGATATTAGCAATAATTGAGAGATTTGAAAATGTAAAGGAAGAAGAACCTTTTAACTACAGATATTATTTAACTAAACATTATAAAGATATATTTGACAAGTTAAATATATTATTATTTCCAATTGTTTCAGATAAAAATTTAGAAAAAGTATGTGAGATATGCGATGGACTTATTGTAACAGGAAGTTGTATCGATATTCCACCACATTATTATAATGAAGAACCCATTCAAGAAAAAAATTATGATATTGATGAATTTAAATTAGATAAAGCAGCAATTGAATTATTTTCAAGTGCAAATAAACCAATTTTAGGAATTTGTGGAGGACTTCAATCTATAAATGTTTGTTTTGGAGGTAGCTTAAACCAAAAAATAGAAAATCATAATTTGAAAGATGCATTACATACAATAAAAATAAAAAAACAAACTTTTTTAAGTAATACATACAATATAGAAGAATGTATTGAAGTAAATTCATTTCATAAACAATCTATTAAAAAATTAGCAAATAATTTTATAGCATCTGCAATTGCTGAAGATGGAACAATTGAGGCAATAGAAAATGGAAATATTATTGCTGTTCAATGGCATCCAGAAAAAATGGGTGATATCATATTTTTTAATAATTTTATTAAAACTTTTTTTAGCAAAGGGTCTGGGAATTCCCATAATAGAATTTATGCGGGAGTATAAATTCAGTGCTTGCTAGACACAAGTTTTACTCCCAGATTTAAAAATATATAAAAAGAGGATTAAATTATTTTGATAATTTTTTCCTCTTTTTGAAGATTATTTATATAAAAACATATTCATTTAAGACAATTTCTTCTGCTGTATTTTTATAGTTGTTCATCAATTTTGTCCATTCCAATGGATTTAATTCTTTGTTTTTTTCAGACAGTCTTTCATCATTCTTAATATAATTTTCCATTAGTTCTTTATAATAATTCTCACAAGATCTACTTTCTAAAAGAAGGTGATGAGTTAATTTATTTGTCATCAATAATGTCTCATAAAGTGCTTGCTTGTTTTGTGCAATAAAGTGTAATCTTAATATTCCATATTTTCCAAGTCTTCCATAATTTTCGCCTTTTTCTAAATATAAATCTGGTAATAAATAATCTCCATTTCTTGTATAAGTAACTTTCATTTTTATCATTCCTTTCTTCTTTAAATAGTGTTAATCAATTCATTTTTTGGCACTAATATTAAAATATCTTTAATAACATTTTTCTCAGTATATGGACAACTGACAATGCCATCTATATATAAATGTTCTTGTGATTTAGTAATAAATTCTTCTAAAAATTTATTAGAATATTCTTTGTTTTCCATCTTCATAATTGATAAAATATCATAATTCGATTCCATATTTTTTAACTCAATTTCATCAATTTCTTTATGAAATTTAATTCCAATATTATTGTCATTCATAATATTATTAAGATATTTTAAGTATTCTTTACTGCTTTTAGTTATAAATTCATCTGTGAATTTTATATCTTTAATATCAATATTGTAGTTTTTATCACGTTTAATTTCTATCATAGATATCAATCTATGAATCATATCTCTTTTAGCTTTTCTTGATAACAAATCATAAAAAAAAGTAAATCCAATATTTTTAATATTAGTAAAAAATAAAGTGTTATTTTTCTCAGTACAATCTAATTTTTTAACAAGTTCTATTGTATATTCCTTAGAATTATTATCTGGATCAAGTCTTACTTTCTTTTGATTTAGTTTATCAATTTCCTTTTTGATAACATCATTTTTATGATTGATTGTTTCGACATCTAAATTAGAACTTAAATATAAATCTACTAATCTTTTTTCCTGTAATTTTAATTTTTCGATTGCTTTTTCTATATCTTTTACATCATCACTTTTGGTAGAATTACAAGTTATAATTTCATTATCCATAGAAAGCATAAATAGTGTTAATTCTTCTAATATTTGCTTTAATTTTGTTTCTATTTTTTCAGTATTATAATGAAGTCCAAATCCACTACAATTATGATTTTTACATCTTAAATGGTAATAAACTTTTTGCTTTCCTTTAGGATATTTAAAAGATTCTGATGATGACATTATCTCACCACAAATAGGGCATTTTACTAAACCAGAAAACAAATGAATATATTCTCCATAGTTAGAATGTTTGTTTTTTACTAAAACATTTCTAGTAGCATTCCATGTTACTTCATCAATAATTGGTTCACAATAATTTTCAACTCTTAAAATATCTTGTGATTTTCTTTTGTACTTTCCATATTCAAAGATACCAATATAAATAGAATTAGTAAGTATTTTATAAACTCTATCAGATTTCCATTTTCCTTGTTTTAGATACGCATTATTATCTTTCATAATAGTAGCAATACTTCTTGTAGAATTGCCTTGTTTGCATAATTCAAATATTTCTTTTACAACTTCTGCTTCAATAGGTTCTACTTCTAAATGACCAGTTTCCTTATTTCTAATATAGCCATAAGGTGCTTTACTAGGATGAATACGTTCCAATGCCATTTCTTCCATAGCACGTTTAGTTCTTGCTCCAATCTCTTTTTTTTCTCTTTGACCAAATACTAAATTCATTCCAAAAATCATTTCACCATTAGCAGTAGATACATCATAAGGTTCGAGTATTAGTTCTATTTTTACATCATGTTCCTCACAATAATTAAGTAGCCAAAAACCATCATAATTATTACGAGTAAGTCTATCAACTTTAATTGCAACTAATTTATCAATCTTTTTAGATTTAATATCTTTTAATAATCTTTGCATTTCAGGTCTCATTAAATCTTTTCCAGAATGTCCAGCATCATTATAAACATCAACAATATCATATTCATTCTTTTCACAATATTCTTTAATCATTCTAAGTTGTGAATCAATAGAATAACCATTATCTCTTTGGTCATCAGTAGATACTCTTACATAAACACCACATCTCATAGTTTTCCTCCTTTCACTAAATTTCGAGAAATATTAAAATACTTCTCATATGTTTCCTCACAAATAAGCAAAATGTATAGTCTAAAATTAAAACTTTTTCAAAAATTGTGTAATTTCTTTAAAATTATACTTTTGATTATGTTCTTTAATATAAAAAGGCTTATTTGATATTTCATTAACTTTGTATTCTAGTATTGTAAGAATAGTAGGATATGTAACTTGGTATTCAGTAGGTATTACTACTTGTAGGTTGGTGTGCAAGATAGTTTTAATCTGTCCTAATTTAACTGTATATTTAAAGTCTTTTAAAATGCCAGTTAAATCTTTATTAGGTTTTAGATTTTCAATTACTTTAAATTCAAACATGAAAAAAGTCCTCCTTTCTAGAAAGAGAACTTTTAAAGTTTTATATAAAATAAAAACTTACGAACTTTTAAGTCCGTAAGTTGATTTCAAATGGAGCGATTACGGAGCAGGTATGCGAAAAAATATATCTGGGAAGTAATGCTCTTTTTATATAATTCGATTTATTTGATTATACTTTAACATAAATTTCAACATTTATCAATATAAAAAATTTTTTTATAAAAGGGTAGAGCCGTTTTCAAAAGAAAACGGCTCAAATGTCTGTGATTGAACTATTACTTTTCGGGAATTTCTGGAAATCTGACAACGCCAGATGCATCTTTATAAGGCGATTCACTGTCAATTGTTACCTGAGATGTAGCTGTCTCATCAGACAATTCAGGAAGTCTAAAATTTCCAGCAGCATCCTTAATAAGCATTTCCTTACTAACTTCGTTTGTCATAATTATACCCCTTTCTAAATGTTATTAAACTTATGTTCTACTAGTTGCTATACTATTTAGAAATTCAATAGTTAGCATATATATATTATAATATATCTTTCTATATTTTTCAATATATTATGGTAACTTTTTCGTTTTAAGTAATATGGTTAAACAAATATAATGCCACTTTATTTTGTTCAGTAGTTTCCATTTCCATAAGTTTAGCCATTGCAAACATTACAAGTTTATATTTTGCAAAGTTTATTAAAGTTGTTCTATATTCTTCATCAACTTCTTTTAGCATTGCATGAAATTTTTCATAGTTTTCTTTAGTGTTATAAATAAGTCCAGACCATTTGCTTTGGCTCATACATATTGCTAATCTTAATTTATCTTTTATATCCATATCATTTATCATATTTATTAAATATTCAACCTTTTCATTTTCCATATTCTAATTACCTCCATATTAAAATCTTGTATCGTATTTCTTTCTATTATTTTTATCTCTATTAATCTCATTTTTTGACTTTACTTTTCTAGCTATGTTATTTGCAATTTCATTTTCATCATCAGTAAATATTCCATTTTTATATAGGTCATCACTAACAATTTTATAGTTATTATCTTTGTCATAACAAATTCTTTTGTGAAAATGCCCCATAATACTATGCCAAAATTCTTTGAATTTGTGTAATTGAGCCTTTATACTTTCTTTTTCCTCTTGTAATTTGTTAATAATTTTATCTTTAGCAGATAATTCACCTTTTAAATTATAAATTTCTTTATCTTTTTCTTCTATTTGATATTCAAGTGAACGATTTTCCTTTTCTATTTCAAAAGCACTATGTTCAAAATCTCTAATAGCTATATTTAAGTCATTAACACTTCTAATTGTTTTAGTAGTATCTTTTACATCTTTAGTAAAGTTTTTGATTTTCTCAATATCCTCGTTTGAAATAACCATATTATTTTTATTAAACTTAGCAGGTTTTAGATTATCTAATATTTGATTTATATCTTTTGTTGTATTGTCCAGTTTGTTAGTTTGTTTATTAGCTTTATCAAGTTTTTTCTCTTTTTCAGCAAGTTGTTTTTTTATATTTGTATAATTAATCATATCTTTAACATTTATATCTTGATTTCTACCTTTTTGTTTCTCTTTTAGTTTAATATCCATATCATAAAATTTATTAAAAGACTTTATACAAGCAGTTCTCATTTTATCTTGAATTTTAGTTAATGATTCCTTTGTAAATAGTTGTGATTTTCCAACTTGTTTTTTCATTCCTCTAGTACAATTTTCTATTATCGGTACACCTACAATGTGCATATGAGGAGATGTTTCATCAAAATGTATTGTTGCATTTGCTATTTTAAAAGTTGGCAATATTTTAAGCAAATCATTTACTTGTTCATTATATACATCAATCATTTTTAGTCTGTATTGTTTGTCTTTATCTTTCCAAAAGTCCATATCTCCAAGTTCAACTATAATTTCACAAGCAAGGTCATTTTGAGATTCATTTATTTTCATAAAATAGTTTTCTATTTTTCTATCATTTCTAGTCTGTTTGTTGTTGTACTCAATTCGAGCTTCTTCAAACTCTTCTAAATATAAATCCTTTACATCATTTACAATATCATTTGTACCACGAATGACTCTAATCAAATCTTTTTCATTATCATAATCTCTTAAATTATGCTTATTTACTTTTGATAAAGTATTTGCATTTTGAATAGCATTATTTGATAGAGAGGTAGTGCCAGATACATTTCCTTTAGCAACTTTTTTTGCTGATTTACTTTTGTTTTTATCACTTCCTAAATGAAATGAATAAGCTAATTGTTGTTCCATAAAAGCACCTCCTTTGAAATTTCTTCGTAGCATAGGACTTTGACTTGTCATAAGTCCTAACCCCCTATGAGTTATGACATACTATCATAACTCGGGGGCTCTGCGAGGCATAAATTAACTATCGCCACTTTCATTTTTACTAAAGTAAAAACAAAACGTGCCACGTTAATTTAATTGTTGCATAGAAAAGATAAGTGGTATTCCTGCAACAATTATTTATGCTTTTTCTTTGAAGTAATGTGGGTAACAACACCCAAGCGTAATTTTCCTTCTGGTTTTGCCAAGAAGTTTTTAAATTGTTTTATTGCTACAAATCTTATAATCTTTTGATTTTTCTTAATCTTAAATTCTACAGCTCTATTTCTAATCTTTGCAACTTCTGTTTTAGTATCATAATTTTCGTCAATCTTATCATCGTGGAAGTAATATTCTCCTAAATCCATATAGTTAATATCTAATTCTTTTTTCAATGTTCCTATATAATCCTCTAATTGTTCTTTATTCATATTTACACTAACTTTAGCATCTTCAAGTTTTCCATCTCGCTCTATCATAGTTGGAACATCAACAATTCCTTTGTCATATAGCTTGTCTATCTGTTCAATAAAGCTACTTCTAAAATTCACTTTTTCTATTTCAAAACTTCCGTCTTTATTTTTCTTTAAAGTAGCAGTATCAATAAATTTAGAAATAAAGCTTTGTTTCTCATCTTTATTTTTCATAGTCCATAGTTTTAATAAGACATCTTTATACATTTCATGTTCAGTTAGTTTTTCTCTTTCAATATCTCTTTGAGCCATTAAGTGTTGTGGGTTATAACTTTCTTTATCAAAGTCTAATGCATCAATTCTTTTATTTTCTAGTGTAGAAAGTTTTTCTTCAATTAGTTTATAATCTTCAGAGAAATCTTCCATTTCTAAAATACCATTCATATATGCTTTTTTTAGTCTGTCTTTCTGTTGCAAAAGTTTCTTTATTTCTTCATCAATCTTCTTGCTTTCATCATCTTTCTTTTCAGCAAGTATAGGGTAGAAATATTTTTTAACATGATAATCGTATTCTACTAAGTCTAAAATATAATCAATTAAGCAGTTTTCAATTTCATCTTCGTTGTAGTACAATTTGCAAGTATCACAATAGTAATACATATATTTAGATTTCTTGCCACCAGTTCCTTTGCAAGTCATTATATGACCACAAGTAGGGCATACAAGTTTTTGAAAGAATATATAAACTCTATTTCTGCAATATGCTCTTTGATTTGTTTCTTTTTGATTTTGAACTTCTTCCCACATAGCTCTTGTTATAATAGGTGGTACAACATCCATATAGATTTCAGTTTCTTTGTCATTATCATTTTTATATCTTTCATAATCGCCCATATATATTTTATTATTAATAATTCTATTAACAGAAGAGTCAATCCATTTCTTTACTTGTGGATATAAAACCTTTTCTTGATTTAGAATATTTGCAATAGTTTGATAGCTTTTGCCTTCTAAATACAATTCAAATATTCTTAAAACAATATCTTTAGTTGTATTATCTATTTTTAAAGTTTTATCTGGTGCTCTATAATAACCAAGAGGACATTTACATGGTATATGACCAGCCTTAATTGCACCATTTAAACCAAATTTTGTTCTCTCACTAACTATTTCAATTTCTAATTGAGATAAAACAGTTAACATTCTAACAAAGAAACGACCATTTGCAGTAGAAGTATTTACATCATCTCTGTCACAAATCAAATAGCACTGATATTTTTCAAGAGTACTAATTAGAACTTCTAAATCACGAACTGAACGAGTAACTCTATCTAATTTATAAGCTACTATATAATTAATTAATCCATTTTTCATATCTTCAATCATTTGCTGGAATTGAGGTCTGTTTTTCATATTTTTTGCAGATATTCCTGCATCTTTATAAACTTTAAATACTTCAAAGCCTTTATATTTGCATAATTGTCTTAATTTTTCTTCTTGTTCTCCTAAACTAAATCCTTCTCGTGCTTGATCTTCGGTACTTACTCTAATATAAATACCTGCAATTTTCTTTTCTTCTGATGATTGACTCCATAATTCTGACATTTGAAACCTCCTTAAAAACATAAAAGTGCTAGAAAGCTTATAGCTAACTAACACTTAAAATTTATCTTATTATTTACTTGTATTACTTGCTGATAAAAAGAAAACCTTTAGTATTAGTTGCCACTGATAAAATCTCTTAATTTTGAGAGTGGTATTTTATTTGCTAGATTACCGATATAGAAATACTCGTGCTGATTAAAGAATAAATATAGCTTTTCTTTAATCATTGCACTATGTGGTTCTACATAAGCAATATTAGTTTTTTCAACCATTCTCAAATTACCATTCTTTATCTTTGGTTCACAATTACTAAAAGTGCAAGCCCATTCAATTTTAGAAAGTAATTCTTTTTCTACTGATAATTTTCTTTTAACTATGCGTATCATATCACAAAAACCTCCTTTTTTCAATGATTTGAGGCTATTTTTATATACTTTTGGTAAAAAAAGTAAAAAAATAAGCCGATTAAATCGACTTATATAAATGTGATTGATACTCACTTTTTATTTTCTTCAAACTTACTTATATCAATATTTTTAAGTGGTTCGACGAAAATGCATTATGGAGCCAATAAGCAGAATCGAACTGCTGACCTACGGGTTACGAATCCGTTGCTCTACCAACTGAGCTATATTGGCAAATATTCACTTTTATTGATATATACTACTTTGACAACTTTTAAAATTTTGTTTTTGTTGTCTATTTTGTCCAACTTTTCCATAAAAATGGTTACCCAAAATTTGTCAAATATTATAGAGAAATTATAATATATAATTTCAAAAAAAGCAATACATAATAAAATAAAAAAATTGACAAAATTTTGAAATTATTATTATATGTAAATGATCTATTTTTATTTACAAAATTTAATGTTAATTTAATAAAAATATGATAAAATATACCCATAAAAACTTTAAAGTATAAAATAAATATAAAAAGTTACAATATTAGCCAAGTTATACTTTAAGAACAGGAGAATAAGAAATGAGAATATTAATAGTAGAAGACGAATTCAATTTTGCAGATGTAATATAAAGCAGACTAAAAAAGAAAAATACGCAGTAGACATATTTTGTGATGGAGAAGAAGGAGTAGAAAGTGCATTAACAAATATATCTATTAGACAAAGACTTAAAAATAAAAGATGTAATAAAAGAGATAACTGAAGACATTACGCTAAATGGTGGAGAATTTAAATCAACAAATGCAAGTGGAACAAATGGCGTATTTAGTTATGGTGGCGCAGTAACAACAAATAATTCTTCAAGTGATGGAACTAATGTAAATATTAGTGATTCAAAAATAACTACAACAGGAGACAATGCAGGTGGAATAATGACAACTGGTGGAGAAAAAACAGTTGCAACAAATTTAACAATAAATACAAGTGGGACAGTGCAAAAATGTCTCATTTTTTGTGTCATTTTTTGTCAAATTGAAATATTTGCGTTTCATATTGCACAAAAAAAGTGGTTGCCATAATTGGTAAAATATGCTATACTAATAATGTTAGCAAAACGTTAACAGAATATTAACAAAATAAAAAAACAAGAAGAAACACATAAAATCATAAGAAAAAAAGAAAGGCGGATAAATCTATGGGATTTTTCGATAAATTAAAAAACGGATTAAACAAAACAAAAACATCATTTGACGACAAAATAAACAATGTATTCAAAAACTTCAGAAAAGTAGATGAAGACTTCTTAGACGAACTAGAAGAAGTACTAATAATGTCAGACATAGGAATGGATACATCAATAAAAATAATATCAAGTTTAAGAGAAAGAATTAAAAAGGAAAAAATACAAGACGAGGAAGATGTAAAACAAGCATTAAGAGAAGAAATGCAAAAAATATTAGATGTAACAGACATCGAATTACATTTAAACACAAAACCATCAGTAATCTTAGTAGTTGGAGTAAACGGAGTTGGAAAAACAACATCAATTGGAAAAATGGCAAATAGACTAGCAAAAGATGGAAAAAAAGTTGTAGTTGCTGCAGCAGACACATTTAGAGCAGCAGCAGTTGAACAATTAGAAATATGGGCAAAAAGAGCAGGAGCAGACATCGTTAAAAGAGACGAAGGAGTAGACCCAGCATCAGTTGTATATGATGCAATCAAAAAAACAAAAGAAAATGGAGCAGATGTGCTAATAGTTGACACAGCAGGAAGACTTCACAATAAAAAATACTTAATGGACGAATTGAACAAAATCCAAAAAGTTATCAACAAAGAAATGCCAGATGCAGACAAAGAAGTTTTACTTGTAATTGATGGAACAACTGGACAAAATGCTATTTCACAGGTAAAAGCATTCAAACAAGAAACAGATATAACAGGAATAGTTTTAACAAAACTTGATGGAACAGCAAAAGGTGGAGTTGTCATCGGAATTGTTGAAGAGAATAAAATTCCAGTAAAATTTATTGGAGTTGGAGAACAAATCGATGACATGGAAATCTTTAATTCAGAGGATTTTGTTAAGGCAATAATTTAAATTCAAAAATGTCCTTTTGGGGACGGTTCTGTTTGGGACATTTTTATCAAACGGAATATAGAATAAACTACTAGAAACACAACGAGTTTAGCAAATTTTATTTTTTATGAAAATGTCCCAAACAGAACCGTCCCCAAAAGGACAACCGAAAAGCTCAAAATGGAGGAGAGAGAATTGGAAAAGAAAAAGAGTAAAACAAGGATGATTATTGTACTATTATTTATAGCAATATTCGCAATTGGAAGTTATGTGAGTTTAAGAGGAACATACTTACAATACAAAGAACTAGGAGAAAATTATATACAAGCATTTGAAACAAATCTACAATGCAAATATATAATTTTCGGAATTAATTTTGTGCTATTATACATAATAATGTATTTTACAAATAGGGGAATAAAAAAAGGATTAAAACCATTTTTTGAAAAAGAAAAGAAAGAAATGCCAAAATTATTGAATAAATCAATATCATTTGTAACATCAGTAATTGTTAGTACAATGGTTTCAAACACATTAATGAAACAATTTCTATTATGTGCAAGCAACACATCATTTGGAATAAATGACCCAGCATTTGGGTTTGACATAGCATTTTATATATTTCAAAAACCATTTATCCAAACACTATTATTATATTTTATGGGAATAATTGTAGGACTAACAGTATATATGGCAATTTATTATGTTATTGTATTTAACAGATATTTTGACGGCGTAGATGGAAAAATGGTAAGAGAGAGCTTACTAATCAAAAAAATCTTAAGAAATGTAGTTTTAGTAGTAATTGCAATAGCTTTAATGAATGCATTGAATATAACAAATATTTCATTAAATAAAATGTTGACAATTAAAAATGATTCTGATTCAACACAAAATATTGAAATTATAGGTGCAAGCTATACAGATGTAATGATTCAAAGATTGGGATATTTAGTATTTTCATTTGTAATTATTATTGCATCAATTAGAGCAATAAAAGCATTCAATAAAAGCAATACAGTAAAAGTACTTAAAAACTTGGCAATTATACCAGGATATTTAGTTGCAATGTTTTTGGTTATAATCGTATTTAATTTAATATTTGTAAACTCAAATACATTAGACAAAGAAAAAGATTATATTGCTGACAATATCAAATATACAAAGGCAGCTTATAATATAGATATTGAAGAATCAAACTTAGAAAATTCAGGAACAATAACTCAAAATGAAGTAAACGAAAATGCAGAAGTAATAAATAATACTAGATTAGTAAATCAAGATGTTGTATTAAAAACATTGGATGATAATCAAACTGGAACAGGATATTACACATATAGAAATGCAAATATTGCAAAATATAAAATCTCAGGAGAGGACAAGCTTTTATATTTAGCGCCAAGAGAAGTTACAAACTCTGGAAGAACATATAACAGCAAAACATATGAATATACACATGGAAAAGGTCAAATTGCAATAGATGCAACATCTGTAACTGCAACAGGAAGTTTGAACTATGTCCAAAAAGATGTATCTGGAAAAGATGATAAATTAGGAACAAAAACTCAAGATATTTATTTTGGATTAGAAACAAATAATGCAATAGCAACAAATGTAAAGAATAAACAAGAATATGATTACACAGACGAATACGGATTAGAACATACATCAACTTATAATGGTAATGCAGGTTTACAACTTGGATTTCTTGATAGATTAATTCTAGGAATTAGAACAGGGGACTTAAACTTAGCATTTTCAACAGAAATAAACAAAGACAGCAAAATCTTAATAAATAGAAATATAATCAAAAGAGTAAAAGAAGCAATGCCATATTTAATATATGACGAAAATCCATATACAGTTGTAACAGAAGATGGTAAAACAGTATGGGTATTAGATGCGTACACTGTTTCAAGTAATTACCCATATTCACAATATACTGCAATAGAACATGATGGAATAAAAGAAAAAATAAATTACATCAGAAACTCTGTAAAAGTAATAATAGATGCATATGATGGTACAATGAAATTTTATGTAACAGACAAAACAGACCCAATTGCTATGGCATACAGAAACATTTATCCAACAGTATTTGAAAACATAAATACAGAAATACCAACAGATATATCAGAACATTTTATTTATCCAGAATTTTTATATAATGTTCAAGCTGAATTATTAAAAATATATCATAATGTAAAACCAGATGTATTATACAGAACAGATGATGTATGGAGTTTGGCAAAATACAACACAACAAATGTAACAAAATCAACAGGAACAGAATTAAAACCATATTACACAATGGTTAACAACGACGGAAAAAATGAAATTGGTTTAATACAAATTTATACACCAGAATCAAAACAAAACTTAATTTCATATTTAGTAGGAACAACAGATGGAAATTCAAATAAATTAAAATTATATAAATTTTCACAAGATAGTAACATTTTGGGACCAATGCAATTAGATAATCAAATTGAACAAGATGAGACTATATATTCTGAAATTCAAAGCTTAAATACAAGTGGAACAAAAGTTACAAAGGATATGGTAGTTGTTCCAGTAAACAATACATTATTGTATGTAGAATCAATTTATCAAACAATGTTGAATGAAGAATCTAAAATACCAATGCTTAAAAAGGTTGTTGTGGCATCAGGGAACAAAGTTGCAATTGGTGATAATTTAGATGCAGCATTAAAGAACTTACTTTCAAAAGAAGCATCTAACATTGAAGTTGAAAATACTGATGATATAGATGGCTTAATTGATGCAATTGTTAAAGCAAATAAGAACTTGTCTGAGTCTACTAATAATAAAGACTGGGAGCTTATGGGTTCTGATATTAAAAAATTACAAAGTTTAATTGATTCCTTGGAAACTGAAAAGGCTAAAGAGGATAAGAAAAAAGCAGAGATTAAAAATGAAGTTAATGAAGTAAATAATGTAATCGAAGAAAATAATATAGTAGAATAAAAAAATCGGGATGGGGAACAAATCTCCAAACCCGATTTTTTTTAAACTAATTTATAAAATATTTTTTTACCTTTTTTCAAAATAGCATAACCATCATTAAAATCAACATCTGAAAGAACATAATTCACATCAGAGATTTTATTATCATTTAAAGAAATACCACCTTGATTAACCAAAGTTCTAGCTTGACCTTTAGAAGGAGCAATACCAGTTGAAATAATAGCATCCAAAATTGAAATATTTCTATTTTTCAATTCGACTGTAGGCATATTATCTAAATTACCTTTTCCAGTAAATAGGGCATTAGCAGCTTCTTCAGCCTTTTTAGCTTCTTCTTCACCATGAACCAATTTTGTGATTTCAAATGCAGCAATTTTTTTAGCTTCATTAATTTGTTCATCTTTTAAAGAAGCAAGTTCTTTTATTTTATTCATAGGTAAGAATGTTAATAATTTCAAAACATTTTCAACACTTTCATCTTCAATATTTCTCCAATATTGATAAAATTCATATGGTGAAGTTTTTTTTGGGTCTAGCCATAAAGCACCTTTTTCAGTTTTACCCATTTTTTTACCTTCTTTTGTTGTAAGAAGTTTGAATGTTAAGCCATAAGAATCATCTTTTCCGATTCTTCTAATTAAATCAACACCACCAAGGATGTTAGACCATTGGTCGTTTCCACCCATTTCTAATTTACATCCATATGTTTCATATAAATGTAAAAAATCATAAGACTGCATAAGCATATAACTCATTTCAAAAAATGTTAAACCAGTTTCCATTCTTTGTTTGTAACATTCTGCTGCAAGCATTTTGTTAACAGAGAATAAGCTACCAATATCTCTCATAAATTGAACAAAGTTCAAATCTAAAAGCCAGTCTGCATTATTTACTATAATTGCAGCGTTTTCACCTTCAAAACTAATAAATTTTTCAATTTGTTTTTTGATACATTCAACATTTTTATCAATTTCTTCTCTAGAAAGCATTTTTCGCATATCTGTTTTTCCAGATGGGTCACCAATTGTTGCAGTTCCACCACCAACTAATATAATAGGTTTGTGTCCACATTTTTGCATATGACTTGCTACCATTAAAGAAACAAAGTGTCCAACATGTAAACTATCTGCTGTTGGGTCAATTCCAATATAAAATGGAACACTTTCTTTTCCAAAAAGTTCCTTTATTTCTGCAGGGTGAGTCATTTGCTCAATATATCCTCTTTCTTCTAAAATATTAAATACATTTGTCATTATAAAATCGTCCTTTCCAAATATAACATGTGTTGCAATGATAAAATAAATGCAACTTCAAAAAATATATTGAAAATATTTTTTTACATATTATAATTTTATATTTTTATTATTTTTAAATTCTTCGTTAAATTCAGAGTAATTTAAAAATCTGTTTAGATTTTTTACTGTTATTCCAGTTTCTCCTGATATAGTATTTAGATTCTGCGCTAGTCCATTATCTTCAACATACGATTTAAATGTTTCAAATTCTAAAGTGTCTTTTGCACGACATTTAGGGCAAACATTATCATTTGATACATAAAAATTTCCACATCTACTACATTTATTAAATTCCATAATAAATTCCTCCTAATTTTTCTTTTGATATATAAACTGGCACTATTTTATCATATTTTGTTGGAAATAGGAAGAGAAAAACAGAAAAAAAGCCAAAAAAATTGGCCTTTTCTCTGTAATCTTTTAATAGTTCTCAAGAAACAAAATATGATCTCTTGCGGACTGTGAAATTAAGAAATTTTTAGAACCAAACTGCTTTTGAATTCCTTTAAGGATGTTATCAGATGGGTTTTTTAATTTCTCAATTTTACAAAGTACAACTTCGCGGCCATCATCATAATGATGAGTTATAACAAAAGTCTCATCTCTTGTTAATTCGAGTACATCATATCCTAATGCACTTTCTGAATCATTGTCTTCTATAACATTATGACCGTAAAATTTTTCGACACCCCCTAATATTGATTTTATTAGTGTCATATGATTCCTCCTAAAGGAAATCTTTAATATAAATTGTTATGTAACAAATTAATTCTAGCATAGTGTACATAAAAAGTAAATGGATTTTTAAAAATTTTACAAAACTTTCAATGATACGAGTTACAGTTCACATTATACTAAGCTGTGAATTGCAAATAGACCGTAGCAAATTATAAGTGACCACATAGTACAGTAAAAAAATAAGTAGATTTTTAAAAAGTATAATGGTATAATACCAAAAGAAAAATCAAAAGAAAAAGAAGGTAATCAAATGAAAAAAATAAATGGAATAATAATGCAATACTTTGAATGGTACATGGACTGCAAGCAAAACTTATGGAATCAAGTAAAAGAAAACGCAGAAAAATTATCAGAATTGGGAGTAACAGCAATGTGGTTACCACCAGCATACAAAGGAATTGGAGGAAAAGACGAAGTAGGATATGGAGTATATGACGTATACGATTTAGGAGAATTTGACCAAAAAGGAACAATCAAAACAAAATACGGTTCAAAAGACGAATACCTAGAAGCAATAATAGCATTAAAACAAGCAGGAATAGAGAGCTATGCAGACATAGTTTTAAATCACAAAATGGGAGCAGATGCACTTCAAACAATACCAGCAACAAAAGTCGATTGGTCAAACCACAATGTAGAAACATCACAAAGAGAAAATGTAAAAGTTGCAACGAAATTCACATTTCCAGGAAGGAAACACAAATATTCAGACTTTGAATGGAACTGGACAGATTTTGATGGAATAGACTATAATAATCAAACTGGTGAAAATGCAATATTTAAATTTGTAGATAAAAAATGGGGAGCAGAAGTTGACGAAGAATTTGGGAATTTTGACTATTTAATGGGAGCAGATTTAGATTTTTCAAACCCTAGAGTTGTAAAAGAATGCACTGACTGGGGCAAGTGGTATCTAAATTTAACAAATGTAGACGGATTTAGATTAGATGCTGTAAAACATATAGATGCAGACTTCTATAAAAATTGGATACAAACATTAAGAGATGAAAGCAGAAGAGAATTATTTGCAGTTGGTGAATATTGGTCAACAGATGTAAATAGACTACATAGATATATAACAGAAACCGAAGGAAAAATATCATTATTTGATGTACCATTACATTATAATTTTTTCAATGCATCAAATGACCCAAACTACAATATGTCACAAATACTAGAGCATACATTAGTAAAAGAAAATCCATGCAAAGCGGTAACGTTCGTAGACAATCACGATACACAACCAGGTCAAGCATTGCAAAGCTTTATACAAAGCTGGTTCAAATCAATAGCATATTCAATCATATTACTAAGAAATGATGGATATCCTTGTGTATTTTTTGGTGATTATTATGGAATAGAACATGACCACATTGAACCTGTAGAGGACTTAAAAACATTGATGTTGATAAGAAAAAATAGGTCATATGGTTTACAACATGACTATTTTGACCATAATAATTTTGTAGGTTGGACACAAGAGGGAGACAATGAACATATCAATTCTGGCTTAGCCGTTGTGATTTCTAATGCAGGTGATGGCTATAAAAGAATGTATGTAGGAAATAAAAATGTTGGAGAAAAATATATTGACTGCCTCGGAAATTGCGAAGAAGAAGTTACTATTGATGAGGACGGATGCGGAAATTTCAGCGTAAAATCAAGAAGTGTGTCAGTATGGATAAAAAAATAAGGAGAAGAAAATGACTAGAACAAAATTAAAGGATAGAGTTTTGCCTTGTTATACAAAAGGCGAAGAAATTTTTAATATGACATCACACATAGTTGGAGGAGCATTTGGAATAGTTGCATTAGTATTATGTGTTGTGTTTGCTGCAATACATCATTATGGATATGGAGTTGTAAGCAGTTCAATATATGGTGTAACAATGATAATTTTATATACAATGTCAAGCATATATCATGGACTAAATCCAAAAAGAAAAGCAAAAAAAGTGTTTCAAATATTGGATCACTGCTCAATATTTTTATTGATAGCAGGTTCATATACACCATTTTGCTTAGTGACTTTTAGAGAATATAATACAGCACTTGGATGGAGTATTTTTGGAATTATATGGACAATGGCAATTTTAGGAATAACACTAAATTCAATAGACATCAAAAAGTTCAAAATCTTTTCAATGATATGTTATTTAGGTATGGGATGGTGTATTATTTTTACAGCCAAATTATTGCCTAAGCTATTAGGAATACCTGGTTTGGTGCTATTAGTTGCTGGTGGAGTTGCTTATACAGTTGGAGCAGTTTTATATGGACTTGGAAAAAAGAAAAAATATATGCATTCCATATTTCATTTATTTATATTATTAGGAAGTATATTGCAGTTTTTCTGTATATTGTTGTATGTAGTATAAAAATTTTTGGATGGACAAAAAAATTGCAATTTTATATAAAATGTATTATAATTAAGGTAGTTGCTTATATGGTCAGATCAAGATATATTGGTTTAAATAATGGACAGGAGGACAAAAAAATGAAAGAGAAAACATTATATTATCGGGTTACTGTAAAAGAAGTAAATAGAATGGTGAATGATGGATTTATCATTGCTACAATTTATGATGGAAAATTATTTTCATTAGAAGGAGTTTTTACAAATGATTATTTATCAGCCAAAATTGGTGAGGAAACAATCTCTATAGAATATTATTCTAGACATGAAGCACTTGGACAATATGAAAAACAGTGGGAAATTCCTATGAAAAAGGAATACTTGGAATTTCCTATCTACCTTGAGGCTCAGATATTAGAAGAACAAGACTACATAACTATGGATAAGGATGAAAACGAAGATGAGGCGGAGAAATATGAAATTATTCAGATAGATACTATAGAGCAAATTTCTCAAAATTATCAAAAAGAAATGTGCAAGAGCATTCTTCAAAATTTCAAGAAAAATAATAATGTTTTCAATTAGAGCGGAATATTCCGCTCTTTTCTATTTTTATTCAAATCAAACGGATATAATATAAAATATATGTAACCCTTAAGGAAGTATCTTACACATCATTTTATTATATAAGCTGTGAATTGTAACACTTAACTGTGACAATAAAATAAATTTTTATAAGAACCACTTGAAATATAATATATTTTTATATATAATTTGAATGAAAAATGGAAAAATATAAATAAAAATTAAAAAGGATAATGAGTTAAAATGAAAAAATTAATAAAAAGCTTTAAATATGCATTTGAAGGAATATTTACAGGAATAAAAAAAGAACAAAACATGAAAATACACATAGCAATAATGATAATTGTAATAATATTTGGAATAACATTAAAAATAAGTAAAATAGAATGGATAATTTGCATTGCATTGTTTGGACTAGTAATATCAATGGAATTAATAAATACAGCAATAGAAAATACAGTAGATTTAATAACAAAAGAGAAAAACGAACAAGCAAAAATTGCAAAAGATGTTGCAGCAGGAGCGGTTTTAGTTTCAGCAATAGCATCAGCTTTTATTGGATTAATTATATTTGTACCTAAAGTACTGTCAATATTCTAAGATAAAAGATTTATAAATAAGATTAAATAATTAAGAAGATGATAAAATTATGAGACAAATTTAGACTGTTCCACTGTCTCATGAAAGGGAAGAACAATGGAATACAAAGAAAAAGAAAAAATAGAAAATATAATAATAGAAGAAACAAAAAATGAAAATGATGTACGAGGATATAAATTTAAAAATTGTATGGAAACAATAATTACAGAAAAAATTGAGATTACAAATTGCATGTTTGAAAATTGCAAATGTATAGAATCAAAATTCATAAATACATATTTTACAAATGTAATTTTCAAAGACTGTGACTTTTCAAATGCTGATTTTAGTGAATCAAACTTTGTAAAATGTGAATTTCTAAATTGCAAATTAGTAGGAGCGAAATTTGTGGATACAAGTATTTACAAAACCAAAGTAAATGAATCAAATTTTGAATATTCAAATTTTTCGAATTCAAATATCAAAGATACAATTTTTAAAGAAAATAATTTGGGTTTAACATCTTTTGGTGAGTGCAAATTAAAAAATGTTAAATTTAATGAATGCGAATTGTATAGAACACAAATGTTTAGAACAAACTTAAAAGGTATTGATTTTTCTGCTTGTAATATTGATGGCATAGTAGTAGACAAAGAAGATTTAAAAGGAGTAATTGTTAATCAATTTCAGGCAGTAGAGCTATCAAAATTATTAGGAATTATTGTTAAATAATGTCCATTTGGGGACGGTTCTTAAAAGGACATTTGTTCCAGAAATGATATTGCTAAACAAAACATAATCTAAAATGAGGTGAGAAAATGTATGATGTAATAATTGTAGGAGCTGGACCAGCAGGAATATCAGCAAGTTTATATACAGTAAGAAGAAACCTAAAAACATTAATAATATATAAAGAAAAATCAGCATTAGAAAAGACCACAAAAATAGAAAATTATTATGGATTTGAAAATGGTATAAATGGTGAAGATTTGTATAAAATAGGAATTAGACAAGCTCAAAATGTTGGTGCAGATGTTATAAAAGACGAAGTAACTAAGATAAAAATTGAATATCAAAATAAAGCTGTTGCAAACGAATTTAAAGAAGAACAAAATGCTACAAAAGTAGAAAAGCAAAAAATATTTAGAGTTCAAACTTTAAATGATGAATTTGAATCAAAAGCAGTTATAGTTGCAACAGGCAACAAAAAGGGCAAACCTAATATAAAAAACATAGACAAATACGAAGGCAAAGGAATTAGCTATTGTGCAATTTGTGATGGTTTTTTCTACAAAAATAAAGATGTTGCAGTAATTGGAAATGGAGATTATGCAATATCAGAGGCAATGGATTTGCAAAATATTGTAAAATCAATAACTATTTTAACAAATGGAGGACAAGCTCCTGAATATAGAGCGGAAAATATTAACATTAATACAAAAGAAATACAAGAAATAAATGGAGAAAATAAAGTAGAAGAAATTAAGTTTAAAGATAATACAAAAATGAAAATTGATGGAATATTTATTGCACAAGGTGTTGCAGGAAGTACAGATTTTGCTAAAAAACTTGGTGCAAAAATATATAATGACAAAATTGTTGTTGATGAAAATATGGAAACATCAATTAAAGGACTGTTTGCTTGTGGAGATTGTACGGGTGGATTATATCAAGTTTCAAAAGCCGTGTATGAGGGCACAAAAGCAGGATTAGCAGTGTTAAAATAAGTTGAAAAATAATTTATAATTTAGAAAGGAAGAAAAAATGAAAATTAAATTAAGTTCAGAAAATTTTGAAAAAGAAGTTTTAAAATCAGAAAAACCAGTGTTAGTAGACTTCTATGCAGACTGGTGTGGACCATGTAACGCAATGGCACCAGTAATAGAAGAATTAGCAACGGAATTAGAGGAAAAAGCAAAAGTAGGAAAAATCAATGTTGACGAAAATTCAGATATTGCAGTTGAATATAATGTTATGAGTATTCCAACTTTAATAATATTTAAAAATGGAAAAGAAGAAAAAAGACTTGTTGGACTTAGAGACAAAGAAGAACTTTTAAGTTTATTCTAAAGTAGTGTTAGAAACGCATCTTTTGTCCCTTTTGGAACCAATGACTCAAACAGAAACGTCCAAAAAGCAATTTTAAAAAATATCGAAAAACGATAAAAAAGTATTGACAAAAAATAATACTTAATATAAACTATAGCCATAAATAAAAAAGAGGAGAGATAAAATTATGAAAAAGATTTTATACAGTAGTTTATTTTTAAGTATATTACAGTCAATACTTTTTTGGCATAAAAGCTCAGGAATATCAATAGCAATATTTCTAACAGCAACAATAATTTTGACAATATACGATTTAAAAGAAAAAGAGAAAATAAAAAACAAAAAAGGAATACTATGGGCAATACCAATAGAATTACTAGGACTAACATACTTTATATTTAACAACATATTTTTTAAAATATTAAATATACCAGCGATATTAGTACTATTCATCATAATGTGTATGAACATTACTGAAACTAAAATAAAAGAAAACAAATTTATAAGACAAATACTAGGCAAAATTTTCGAACCATTTGTAGTGTTATTTGATTTTATAAGTGATTTTGATATGAATGAATTTTTTGAAAGTCAAAAAGACAATAAAAGCAACAAAACAGATAACATCAAAAAAATTGGTAAATCACTATTAATTGTTATACCAATAATATTAGTGATAATATTCTTATTATCATCAGCTGACAGTGTATTTGGAAGTATATTCAGCGATTTTACAAAAGCAATATCAAAAATGTTGGAAATAAAAACAATAAACGACTTTTTAGGAAGACTTCTAGTAATAGTATTTTCATTTATATATATTGCAGGATTTATAATTACCTTTGCTAAAGGCAAAAAACAAGAAGAAGCAGAAGAATCAACAGGGATAAAATTAAGTGACCTAACAATAAAAATGCTACTAGTATCATTAAATATCATATACTTATTATTTAGCATAATTCAAGTTAAATATTTATTCATTAATACAGCTGCAACACCTAACTTTGATTATGCAACATATGCTAGAACAGGATTTTTCCAATTGATGTTTGTATCATTCATAAACTTTGCATTATTACATATAAGCAAGAAAAATATAGAAACAAACAAAATTTTAAAAATAATGTTAATAATCTTTACAATGATAATAATATTATCTGCAGCATTTAGAATGCATTTATATGAACAAAAATACGGATATACATATTTACGTTTATTTGTGTATTTTATACTAGTAACAGAAATATTAGTGTTAATACCCATATTATCAAAATTATTTGGACTTAAAATAGATACATTTAAAACAACTATAAAAATTGTGGTAACAATGTATGTAATATTAAACTTTATAAATATAGACAAAATAATTGCTAGAAACAATATAGACAAATATTTATCTGACATAGAGAACGAATCAATTGACTTTTATTATATAAGAGAAATGACCAAAACAGATTCAATTGAAGAACAATTGAAAATATTAAATAAAAGCGAAGAAGGACTATCAACAAATGCAAAAGAATATTTAGCAAATCTTAAATCAAGTGTAAGAGGTAACTTAAGAACTTACAAAATTTTATATGGAAAAAGTTATAAACCATCATATGCGGAATGGAATTTATCAAAATCAAGGGTTGAGTCATTACTAGAAAATGTAGACTTAACAGATAGGAGTATAAATTATGAAAATAACTGGAAATAAAAGTATATCTTCAATAATAAAAATATTTTTAATAATCTTATTTGCAATATGTATTGCAACAATAATAGCAGTACCAATAATTGTAGAAAATCAAGGTACAGGAAACTTTAAACAAATGATTTTAAATGAAACACTAGGAAGTACAGTAGTATGTATATATCTTTCTGCAATTCCAGCATTTGTGATGTTATATCAATTTATAAAAATATTTAGTTCATTAGAAAAAGTAGAAGTGTTTAGCAGAACAATAGAGAATAGATTTTTTGTAACATCAATTTGTTCAATAATAATTGGAGTTATATATGGAATAAATGCAATTATGATGCCAAGTAAAATATCACAATTTGAAAACTCAGCAATTATAACATACATATTTTTTGCAATAATTGTATCTATGATATTTTTAATTTTAGGAATTGGCTTAATGGTGCTAAAATCAATATATAGAACTGCAATAGAAAATAAGGAAGAAAATGATTTAACAATTTAAGGAATAAACAGTAAAGCGATTTTGAGAGTGATGACTTATAATTGACACTCTTAGGGAGGAAAAATAAAATGGCAATAATAGTTAATTTAGATGTAATGATGGCAAAAAGAAAAATGTCATCAAATGAATTGGCACAGAAGATAGGAATTACTAATGCAAATCTTTCTATATTGAAGACAAATAAAGGAAAAGCTATTAGATTTTCTACTTTAGATAAAATTTGTGAAGTTTTAGAATGCACACCAGGAGACATTTTGGAATATAGATAGACATCTTGAAAAAATAAATTTGTTGTGATATTATAAATTTGTCAAAAAGAAGCGTCCAAATTGACATCTTAAATATTCTGTCAAAAAAGGGCGTCCCTTTTGACAAGTATTAAAGGGGGAGATGTATTTTATGAAAAATAAAAAAACAGTAATAATTGCAATAGTAATAATACTAGCAATTGCAGTTATAGCAGGAGCAATATTTATAATAAACAAAAATGCTCCAAAGCCTGAAGAAACATTAAGTGCGTACATATCATTATTAAATGAACAAAAATATGAAGAAATGTACAATATGATTTCAGAAAATTCAAAAACACAAATATCACAAGAAGATTTCATAAAAAGAAATAAAAACATATATGAGGGAATTGATGCGTATGACATAAAAGTTACACCATCTGAAACAACAAAAGATGGTAAAACATATAGCATAAAATATGATGAAAGTATGTCTACATCAGCAGGAACAATATCTTTTACAAACACAGCAAAATTAGTAAAAGAAAATAAAGAATATAAAATAAGTTGGGCTTCTAGTATGATTTTTCCAGAATTAAGAGCTACAGATAAAGTAAGAGTTTCAACTTTATCTGCAAAAAGAGGAGAAATTTTAGATAGAAATGGTTCAAAACTTGCACAAAACGGAAGTATTTCAAGTGTTGGTATTGTTCCAGGAAAATTAGGAGAAAACAAAGAACAAAATATTAGTAAAATATCAGAATTAACAGGTGTTTCAACAGATTATATAAATACACAAATTTCTGCTTCATATGTTAAAGACGATACATTTGTACCAATTAAAAAAGTTTCAGCAGATAATACAGAATTAAAGAACCAATTACTAGAAATACCAGGAATCAAAATAACAAGTGTTGATGCAAGAGTATATCCACTTGGAGAAGAGGTTGCACATCTAATTGGGTATGTTCAAGCAATTAGTGCAGAGGAATTAAAACAAAAAGAAGGAAAAGGATATAATTCAGGTAGTATAATTGGAAAAGCAGGTTTAGAACAAGCATACGAAGATACTTTAAGAGGTGTTGATGGAACAGAAATTTATATAGCAGATGAAAATGGTAATAGGTTAAAAACTTTAGCAACACAGGATAAAAAAGATGGAACAGATGTTAAATTAACAATAGACAGTTTAATACAAAAAAATTTATATAGTCAAATGAAAGATGATAAGGGATTTTTTGTAGTGATGAACCCAAAAACAGGTGAATTACTTGCAACAGTAAGTACACCATCATATAACTCAAATGATTTTGTATTAGGAATGACAACAGATAAATGGAATGAACTTAATAATGATGTAAGCAAACCTTTATATAATAGATTTTTACAAAGCTATTGTCCAGGTTCAACATCTAAACCAATAACAGCTGCAATAGGTTTAACAAGTGGAAAATTAACAACAGATACAACATTTGATTATTCAGGACTAAAATGGCAAAAAAATTCAAGCTGGGGAGATGTTTATATAACAACACTAACTGCATATAACGGACCAAAAAATATAGCAAATGCCCTAATACATTCTGACAACATATTCTTCGGTCAAGCAGCAATGCAAATTGGAAAAGATACATTCTGTTCAGGACTAGATAAATTAGGATTTAATGAGAATATTGATAAAACAATAAAATTCCCATTAACATTCAAAAAATCACAATATTCAAATTCTGAAAAAGCAGATATGAATGAAAAACAATTAGCTGATTCAGGATATGGTCAAGGTAATATACTTGTAAACCCTATACATATGGCATCAATATATTCAGCATTTGCAAATAACGGAAATATGGTAAAACCATATATAGAATATAAAACAGAAAATACAGAATACCTAAAAGAAAATGTATTTACATCAGATGTTGCAAATACAGTAAAAAATGACTTGATTCAAGTTGTAGAAAATCCGGAAGGAACAGCAACAGATATGAAAATACCAGGTGTTACAATTGCTGGAAAAACAGGAACAGCAGAATTAAAAACTACAAGCACAGATACAGAAAGTGGTACTTTAGGTTGGTTTGATTGCTTCACAGTTGATTATAACAATAATGATATGCTTATTATAGGTATGGTTGAGAATACTCAAAATAATAGTAGTGGTGGAAGCCATTATGTAATTAAAAAAATAAGAAGTTTATTTGTAAAATAATATAAAAGGGGTAGTTTGAAGCTGCTCCTTTTATATTCTAGGAAAGTTATCATAGTATTATAACTTTCTGTAGAAGTTAAATATGGCAGAAATTAGATTTTGCAGCAGTTTGTACTGCGTACAAAATCTTAAATCTGTTTTTTAGAAATTTGTAAAAAAAAGGTCTTCAGAGAAGACCTTAGAATATTGGAAAACCTAATTCGTTTGGAATTTGAAATGCAAATACCAAAAAAAGAATTCCCAATATAAGAGTTGACAGAATAAAAAAGATAAAATATCTTTTTGCAAAAATTTTTATTTTTTTTGAGCCTTTTTTTCTACATCTAAGTTTTAATAATCCGTATACCACTAAATTCAAAATAACGGTTAGAAATATTAAGACACAATTGAATAAATTTAAAACTATACATTAATCAACTCCTTATGTGCAAACCATAAAGTTACAAAGATTATTATAGTACAAAATTAAAATAAAATCAAATAGAACTTTAATTTTTTTTGCAATTATGATATATTGTAGTTACAGTTTACGGTCAGTATAAAAAAGGAATGAGATTAATATGAAAAAAATATTATTAGTAGAAGACAATGAAACAATAGTAATGGGTTTAAAATACTCATTAGAACAAGAAAACTTCCAAGTAATATCTGCAAAAAGTGTAGCAGAAAGTAAGGAAAAAATAAAACAAGAACAAATAAACATAGTATTATTAGATGTATCATTACCAGATGGAAATGGATTTGATATATGTAAAGAAATAAAAGAAAAACAAGATATACCTGTAATCTTTTTAACGGCACAAGACGAAGAAACAAGTGTTGTATTAGGTTTAGATTTAGGAGCAGATGATTATATTGTAAAACCATTTAGAACAAGAGAATTGATATCTAGAATAAAATCAGTTTTAAGAAGATATGGCCAAAAAGAAGAAAATGTTAATATAATTCAATACAAAAATATCAAAATAGATACGATATCGGCAAAAGTATATAAAGATAATGAAGAGATTATTTTTACAAGTTTGGAATATAGAATTTTGCTTATGTTGTTTACAAATCAAAATAAGTTGATTACAAGAGAACAATTACTAGAAAAAATATGGGATGTTGCAGGAAATTTTGTTAATGATAATACTTTAACAGTTTATATAAAAAGAATTAGAGAAAAATTAGGGGATGAGTCAATTATTAAGACTGTTAGAGGGCTTGGATATAGGATAGGAGATTAAACATGAACCATTTAAAAAATAAAAATATAAAACATTTAATGCTACCAATGATAATATTAACAATAGTAACAAGCATAGTAATTACACTTCAAACATATAACCAATACAAAAAAATAACAATAACAGCAAATCAAAAAATAGCAGAAATAATAGGAACAATTATAAAACAAGAGCCAGAAATAGACACAAGAACAATAATAGGAATATTAAACTCAAAACAAGATACCGAGGAATATCAAAAAGGACAAGAAGAACTTAAAAAGTACGGAATTAATATAAACGAAGCCAATTCCATAATAACAGTCCAAAACCAAATGAAACAAAATTTGATATTAAACATTATATTAATCATAGTATTTAGTATTTTATGGATGGCTATTATTTTTGTGTATTTAAGAAAAAGAGACAAAAAGATAAATCAAATTACACAATACATAAATCAAATAAAAAACAGAAAATACGACTTGGATATAAACGAAAATAGTGAAGACGAGCTAAGCAATTTGAAAAATGAATTATATAAAATTACCGTTATGTTAAAAGAAGAAAGCGAAATATCAAAAAAGGACAAAGACAACTTAAAAATGTCAGTTGAAGATATATCACATCAATTAAAAACACCGTTAACATCAATAACTATAATGCTTGATAATTTAAAGGATAATCCAAACATGGATGAAAATACAAAACAGAAATTTATATTTGAAATTAGTAAACAAATTGACTGGATAAACTGGCTCGTTATATCAATGCTAAAATTATCAAAATTAGATGCAAATGTTGTACAATTTTATGAAGAAAAAATTATCCTAAAAAAATTTATAGATGAAATTATAAAAAATTTAGAGATACCAATTGAAATAAAAAATCAACAAATAATTATTGAAGGAGATGAAAATGCTTCATTTATTGGAGATTACAAGTGGCAACAAGAAGCAGTTACAAATATAATTAAAAATTGTATTGAACATAACAAAGAAAATGGAAAAATCTATATAAAATATGAAGAAAACACCTTGTTTACAAAAATAACAATAAGAGACGAAGGGGAAGGAATGACAAAAGAAGATTTAAAACATATTTTTGAAAGATTTTATAAAGGTCAAAATTCCTCTGAAAATAGTGTAGGTATAGGACTTGCACTAGCAAAGAATATTATTGAGAAAAATAATGGTATGATAAGTTGTAAATCTGAACTTGACAAAGGTACAGAGTTTGTGATTAAGTATATGAAGTAAGAAAAAATATGGTAAAGAACATAAGAAAAGATAGGAGAAATAAATGGAAAAATATTTTAGTGATAAAGATTATAGAATGTTATATTATGATAGCTTTTTTAAAACATTTGCAAATAGCATATATGCAGTATTTACACCAGTTATTTTATATAAAGCAGGTGTAAGTGTAACAATGATAATATTTATATTTATGGTGCAATTCCTTGTTATGGGAATATTTTCACCACTAGCAGGAACATTATTTAAAAAAATAGGAGCAGCAAATACAAAATTTTTAAGTTATATATTAAAAAGTATAAGTATGTTACTTGTACTTGTTGTAGACACAAATATATACTATTATTTAGCAATTTCAATTATACAAGGATTAAGTGGCGCAGCAAACAATCCATTAAATACATACATTCCAAGTAAGATTGTTAACGAAAAATTTAGAGGAAGATTTAACAGTTGTTCATATATTTTAAGATGTTTTTCTAGCATTGTAGGATATGTATTTGCAGGAACATTTTTAATAAAAAATAATAATTTAATTATAGTATTATCAGTATTTATGTCTTATTTTATTGCATATGTAGCATTAGCACAAATAGATAAAAATAAGTTACAATATGAAGTTACAAAACCATTTAAAGAAAGTTATAAATATCTATTTAAAAAAAGTGAAAATGGAAAATTAAAATTAGTAAGTGGTTTAAGAAGTTTTATAATAATAGAGAGATTAATAGCTGTTCCTCTATATTTATATATATCTTTAAATAATTTAAAAACTTTTACATCACTTTATATAATTTCTACAATAGTAGAATTATTAAGTTTATTTATAGCAGGTGAAAAATTAGATAAAAATCATACAAAGACATTTAATATTATATCAATAATAAGAGGAATTACAACAACCATATTCTTATTTGCTAAAAAAATATATATATTAATGATAAATCAATCTGTATATAAATTAGTTGATGATGTATATGATTCTTCATATTGTGCATTGCAGCAAAGCAAAGTTGAAAATGATAATAAAGATACAATGCTACTTTCGATTATACATGAAATGAGTTTATGTTTTTGGGAATTTGTAGTTTTATTAGTATTTTTAATAATTAGTGTAGTAAATGTAGATGCAACATTTAAATTTATGTTTTTATGTTCATTATGGGTAGTTTTTTTAGATGCTATATTAATTAGAATGTGGAATAAATAAAAGAAGAAAAAGATAAGTGAGTAAACAAGTGCTTTATTGAAGTTTGTGAAAACATTTAGTTATAAAAAATATTATAAATTAAAATGGAGAAATAAATGGAAGAAAACAAACTAAAGAGATTTAACAAAATATTTCCTTGGTATGATGGACTATCAGGAGATTTATTATTTTGGATAGCAATAGATACACTATTTTTAACAGTAGTAAAAAAATTTACAGCATCACAGATAGTATCACTAACAACAATATCAATGATAGTAAATATCTTATTACAAGTACTATTACTAAAAATAATACACAAGATAGGAAATACAAAATCAGTTAGATTAGGATCATTTCTATTTCTAATATCAAGTATATTATTGACGTTTGGTAGAAATTATTTGACAATTGTAATAGGAAAAATATTTTACGAAATGGCATTTACATTTCAAAATATGATAAATGCAGCATTAAAAAATAATTTGGAATTACAACATAAAGAAAATGAATATATAAAATATAGAACAAAAGCAAATACGATATATGCATTGGTTACAATGATAATATCATTTGTAGCAAGTATAATGTTTAATATTAATAACTATTTGCCAATGATAGGATGTATAACATTCTGTGTAATATGTTTTATACTATCTTGGTATATGGCAGACTATTCAAAAGATGATAAAAGGACAGTAGAAACAAATAAAGAAAATAATAAAAGAAAAATCAAATACACAAAAATTGTAATGTTTATAATAATTTCATATGGCCTATTTTATCCTATGGTAAATTCCGGACAGTCAAATGGAAAGTTATTTATTCAACAAGAATTGTTAAAATTGTATGATGTTGAAAAAACATCACTAATAATTGGAGCAATATTATGTGTATCAAGGATAGTAAGACTGATATCAAACATAAAGTTTGAAAAAATACATAAAAAATATGAAGATAAAGTAGGAATAATGCTACCAGTTGCATTAACAATATCATTGATTTTAATGCTCATTGGTTATAATATATCTAATATGCCAGTATTGAAATTTGTGATTATGGGACTTGGATATGTAATGATACTTTTTATAAGAGACCCATTTAAGGTATATATGCAGGATATAGCATTGAAAAATGCTGATAAAAATAGTCAACAAACATTGCTAACAGCTATGGAATTATCAAGAAAAATTGTTAGAACAATAATAAGTTTGAGTTTTACAACAATATTGTTAAAATACCCAATGGTATTAGTAATAAGTATTTTAACAGTTTTATCAATAATAGAAATTTTTGTAAGTATATATCTGTATAAAATTATAATGAATAATAATGAAAAGGAACAAGAAAATGAATTATAAAAAAGAATATAAAAAGTATCTTACATCATCAATATTAGATACCGCAAATAACAAAATAGCAAGTAGTTCACTGATAACTGCATTTGCAGTATATTTAGGACTATCAGATTTAGCGATTGGAATATATGCAGTATTAGACACAATAACAAATATGTTACAGATATTTGCAGCACCACTATTTTCAAAAATAGGACAGTCAAAACTTGTAGTATTATCAAATTACACTATATATAGGCTAGCATCAGTTGGATTTGCATTTATACCATTTATATCAGACAATATAACTATTAGAACAATATTCTTTTTCATATTTGCATCAATTTATGCAGTAACAGGAGAAATGGGATATATAACATTTGTAAATTGGAGAATGACACTAATAAAAAAAGAAGACAGAACAAAATTTGCTTCAAGTAAAAATATGATAAAGAATACAGTTGTTATGGCATTTAGTTTATTTATGGGAGTTGTATTAGACCAATTTAAAGCAAGTGGATATGAATTAAATGGATTTTTAATTTTATTTGGAATAGTATTTATCATAGCGTTTATAGATATTGCAATAAGAATAAATACATATAAACCTGAAATTGAGTGTAAACCAATAAAGGTCAAAGAATCAGTATTAAGGCCAGCAAAAGATAAATCATTTAGAAAAGTACTAATTACAGCGGGAATTAATAGATTTGCATTAGGAATAGGAACAATGTACTTAAATGTGTATTTACTTAGATATTTACATATAAATTATGTGTATTACAGTATTTTAAATATAGTTATAAACTTATCAGATGCGATATTTAGCAAATTCTGGGCTAAAAGGGCAGAAAACAGAGAATGGAAAAAAGTACTTATTCCAATTGGAATATTGTACATAATTTCATTTATAATGTTACTCGTAATTAAAGAAAACTATTCAATATATATATTACCATTGATATATGTTTTAATGGGATGTGCAAATAGTGCTTATGATATATATGACAATGTTGCTATATATGAGAGTTCAAAGGAAAATTATCAAACTTCATATGTAACATTTGAGAGATTTATAGAAGGAATTGTTACAGCAATAATTCCAATACTATCTTATACAGTATTTAAAGAAAATGAAAATATTATATCAACTACTTTTCTTATAGCAATAATAGTGTATATAGTATTTATTGTATATATAAACAAAAATATGATTAAATAAAGATTTTAATAAAATATATATTAATAAGGAAGAGGTAAAAAATGAACATAGGAATAGATATAGATAATGTAATATCAAAATTTGATGAAGCATTGGAAGAAGAATTTTTAAAGCATGATAAAGAATTAAGAAATACAGGAATCATTGACCCAAATAAACATATGACTGAGGGAATGTTTGATTGGTCTGAAGAAGAATTATGGCCATTTTATCTAGACAATGTTGAAAGAATAGCTAAAAACTTAGGAGTAAAAGAAGGTGCAAAAGAATATATTGAAAAATTAAAAGAAGATGGACATACTATTGTAATTATTACAGGTAGGGATAATGGAGAATACTCAGACCCATATAATATGACAAAGAAATGGTTAAGAGAAAAAGAGATACCATATGATAAATTAATTTTTACAAAATATAAAAAAGAAAAGGCAGAAAAATGTATAGAAAATGGTATTGATGTAATGATAGATGATTCTAATAGTATTTGTAGAGAATGTTATAAAAAAAATATAACTACACTTATAATGGACAAACCTTGTAATAGAGAAGAAAAAGAAATTACAAGAGTTTATAATTGGAAAGAAATTTATGAATTTATTACAAACTATAAAAAAGAAAAAGTTAATGTAATATTAGATACAGACATGGATACTGAATGTGACGATCATTTTGCACTTGCATATTTATTAAAAAACCAAGATAAATTTAATATTGATGCGATAACAATAGCACCGCATTCACACGATGAGATTGAAGAAACTATAGCAGAGGCAACGGATAAAAGTTATAATGAAATACTTAGAATATGTAATTGGCTAAATTTTGAAACTAAAAATAAAGTGTTTAAGGGTTCAATAGATTATATTTGTAATAGATATAATGAAAATAATGATGCAGTTAATAAAATTGTTGAAATTGCAAATACAAATAAAAAAACATATATATTAGCAATTGGACCGATTACAAATATTGCACTAGCAATAAAAAAATCACCAGACATTATAGAAAAGATAGAAATAATTTGGACAGGTGGACATAGCTTCTTAAATAAAAATAACATAGAATGTAATTTTAGACATGATGTACAAGCTATCAGAGAAATATTTGAATCAAAAGTAAAATTGACAGTAATTCCAGGTAAAAATGTTGCTTCAAATCTAATGATTTCTAAATATGAATTAGAACATTTCTTAGAAGGAAAAAATAAATTATGTGATTATTTGTGCCAAAAATTCTATGATCCAGAAGTTAAACTTGTTAAAGACGATCAGATTATTTGGGATATAAGTGTTATCGCATATATGATTAATAAATCATGGTTTGAAACAGAAGAAGTCTGTTGTCCAATTATAAAAGAAGACACATCATATGAATTAACAGAAAGTAGACACAAAATTACATTTGTTAATTATTTAGACCCAAACAAAATATACAGTGATTTGTTTAAAAAATTAGTAGAATAAAATGGTATAAGGAGAAAAAGTAAAATGCAAAAATTTAATTATCATACACATACAAGAAGATGCGGACATGCTGACAATAACATGTTAGACGAAGACTTTGTAAAAGAATTTATCAAGAAAGGTTTTACAAAAATAGCATTTACAGACCATTGCCCAGAAAAAGAAGAAATAGACCATAGAACAAACATGAGAATGAAGTACAGTGAAAAAAATGAATATTTAGAAAGTATTAAATCTTTAAAAGAAAAATACAAAGATAAAATAGAAATAGAAACAGGATTTGAAGTTGAATATTTACCAGGACAAGAAGAAAATCTATTTGAGTTAAAAAATGAAACAGATAAATTAATTTTAGGACAACATTTTATATATGATGATAAAAATGAATTGGAATTTTTTAGAAAACATGATTTTACTAATGAAGATATTTTAAAATATGCTGAATATATAAAAATGGCAATAGAGAAAAATATACCAAATATAATAGCACATCCAGATTTATATATGTTAAGCAGGAATAACTTTGGAGAAGCAGAAGAACAAGTGGCTAGAATAATATGTAGTACGGCTGAAAAATATGGAATACCAGTAGAAATTAATTTATCCGACCCAGTTATGTATATAAGAAAACAAAAAGAAAAAGTAGAGTATCCATGTAAAGAATTTTGGAAAATTGCATCTGAATATAAAAATTTGAAAGTTTTATATGGAATTGATGCGCATTGGAGAGAACAAATTGAATTATACGAAAAAGCAATTGAAGTTGTAAATAAACTTATTGGACAAAATGTTATAAACAAACTAAATTTTTGCAATGAAAATTTGGAGGTATAAATATGAAATTGACAGTAGAAAAAGCAAGAGAACTGTTAGAAGAAGCAAGAATCAAAGCATCAGATGACCACTGGATAAATCACTCAATTTGTGTAGGAGATTCAGCAGTAAAAATAGCAGAAAAATTAAATCTAGATGTAGATTATGCAAAAACACTAGGTATAGGAAAATTAGTAGGAGAGTTCAAAGACCATGTAATGAATGGATACAACTATATTAAAGAGTTGGGATATGATGATGAATATGCAAATATTTGCTTAACACATTCATATTTAAATAACGATGTCTATTGTACAGCAGGAGGAATTCCAAGAGATATACCATTTAGAACAGAATTTATAAAAAATCACGAATATACAGTATATGAAAAATTAATTAATCTATGCGATTTGATGTGTACAGATATTAATATGACAGTAGATAAAAGACTAATTGATATAATGTCAAGAAGAGGTGCATATGAAAACTCACAATATCATATTAAAGAAACATATAAATTAAAACAATATATTGATAAACAATTAGGATTTAATGTTTATGATTTATTTCCTAGTATAAAAGATAATTTGTAGGATAGTTATAAGGAGGAATTATGAGAATTGCTGAGAAAAAAGATATAGAAGAACTTTCAAAATTACGAGTTATACAACAAAAAGAAGACTGGAAAGAAGAATATCCAGAAGGAGAAGATAAAAGACTTTATGAAGTAACAAAAAAATATTTAATCGAACATTTAAATGAAGATATGATTTTTTTTATAGAAGAACAAGAAAATCATATTATTGCCACATGTGGCTTACAAATTATAAATTATATGCCACAGTGTGTGAAAAGTGGAAAAGAAGGATATATTTGTGATGTCTTTACATTGAATGAATATAGAAGAAAAGGTATACAGACAAAACTAATAGGAGAATGCATAAAATTTGCAAAAGAACAAAATTTAGAAATTTTGAAGCTTTCTAGTGACAATCCAAAAGCAATTTCTATTTATAAAAAGTACGGATTTGAAAATGATACATTAATTATGAAATATTATATAAAATAAGAGGAAAAAATGTTAAATAAAGAAAAAATAAAAGAAGCGCTAGAGTATTATGATATAAAAGATGCTGACTACCAAGAAAAATGCGACAGATGTATTGAAGAAATAAAAAATAATAAAAAGATACAAAATAAAGCAAAAGAAATATATGAAATTTTATATATTGACAAAACAGAAAAGTTTAGAGAACTATGGAAAGAAAAAGACATAGAAATTTTATTTGAAGAAAAAGTAAACCCATTTATAACAAATATATTATTATTACTTGGACTTGAATATCATAAAGAAAATATAAAAAAATACAATTTTGATAATGAACAAATTGAGATTCAAAAGCAAAGAATAAGAGAATGTTTGTTAAATGACATTATATACAAACATTATGATGGAATTAGAATTTCGCAAATGTTATGGGGAACATATTTTATAAATGCAAGATTAATAGAATGCGGAAGACTACAATTTGAGCCAACAACAAATAATAAAATTAAAATACATATACCAGCAGGAAAAAATCTTGATATAAATGAAGTGAAAAAAGCAATACAAAATTCGAGAGAATTACTAAAAAAATATTATAATATAGAAAATCCAAAATATATTTGTGAATCATGGTTATTAAGTAAAGAAATATCAAAAATGTTAGATGAAAATTCTAATATCAAAAAGTTTCAAGAACTTTTTGAAATACAAAGTTCTAAAAACGGAATAGATAATGTTTTAAATTTTGTATTTAATTTAAAAAAATGTGATAATTATAATGAATTACCAGAGACAACTAGAATACAAAAAAGCATAAAAGAATTTTTAATAAATAATGGAACAATATATGAAGGATATGGGGAGTTGAAAAAATGAAAATATATGTAGTAAGACATGGTCAAACAGACTGGAATGTAGCAGGAAAATGCCAAGGAAGAACGGATATAGAATTAAACAACACAGGAATAGAACAAGCAAAGAATACAAAAGGACAAATAAAAAAATATAATATAGATTTGATAATATGTTCACCTTTGAAAAGAGCAATAAAAACAGCGGAAATAATAAATGAAGAGACAAAATGTAACATTATAATTGATGAAAGATTAATAGAAAGAGGCTGTGGTGAAGTTGAAGGGACAACAGAAGATGAATGGCCTAGTATAGTTGATAATGAGGATATAGATATAATAAATAATTATAATTTGAATTGGAAAGAAAAAGATATAGAACCAATACAAACTATATGCAAAAGGGTATGGAATTTACTAGATGAGATACAAGAAAAATATAAAGATAAAAACATTTTATTAGTTACACATGGTGGAACTTGTAGAGCAATTAACGCATATTTTAATGGAATTGGTGAAAATGGACATGTTCAGAGTGCTCATATAAAAAATTGTGAAATTAGAGAATTCGAATTTAGAAAAAATTAATAAAAAATGAATATAAAATCTAAAAGCACAAAATAAGAAAGAAAAACAGGAGTAAACAAATGAAACGTTTATTACGAATAGCAAGTAACTTAGCAATAATCTCATTTATACCAATACTATCTTGGCTTTGTCTTGGATTATTAGTTGACAAAAATCTAGTAAATGTATTTACGTTAACATATCCACTACAATTTATAGTTGCATTGCTAAAATCAATATTTGCAACAGGAGCGAATATAAGTAAAGAAAAGGACAAAGACAAAAATGCAGTATTATCAGGAATGACAGCCGGTACAGTAGTAGGGTTAATAATATTTGGATTATTTGCAATAAATGCAAAAAAATATGTAGAATTTATGAATATGGATTTTGAAATATACAAAGAATTTGCTGTTTATTCTATATTACAACTATATATACAATTAGTATTTTCTTTTGTATTAGAAAAATTATATTTTGATGGAGAAGAGAAAAAAGCAAATAAATATTGTATACAATTAAATTTATTGAATTTTATAGTATTAATAATAACTGCTATATTTACAAAAAACAAAATGATTATAGCAGGAATAACACTAATGGCTATATTTGTATATGTATTAGTGGTTGCGATAAAACAATATAAAAAATTTAAATTTGAACTACATATAATCAAATACATAAAATATGAATCAGTAGAAATCACAAATAACATATTATTCTTTTTGATTTTCTTATTTGGTTTAAGTAATGCAATGGAATTTGGAGAAAAATATACTGTTGCATTAAATTTCGTAGCGTTGATAACAGATACACAATGGGATTCATTCGAAGCAATTTCAACTGTTGCAAAAATAGATATAAGTAAAAATGAGTTTAATTATAAAGAACATAGAAATAATGCCTATAAGCTAGATGTGATTTTGATGGTAACAACATTTATTATGTTATTAATTTCATATGGATTTTATAAATTGGATTTAGGAATAACATTAATATATCTAAGTTTTGAGTTAATTAATTTTATCATATATCCAGTATATAAAATAAAAACTTGTTACTTACAATTGACAGAATTTGCTAAAAAAATAACAACAAACAAAATTACTGCAGGAATATTAAGGTTCTTTATATCATTACTAAAAACACCATATTGTACTGGAATAGGACAAGTAACGTCTTCTCTTTATCAATCTCTTACAGTAAATATTATGTTTAATAAAAATTTTAAAATAGATAAAGAGGGAAAGGTATTAGAAAAATGAGAAAAATAATAGTTAGTGATTATGACCAAACATTTTATTTGAATGATGAAGACATAGAAAAAAATAAAAAAAGTGTAGAGAATTTCAGAAAGCAAGAAAATATTTTTATATTTGCAACAGGACGTTCATATTTTGATTTTATGAACAAGGCGGAACAATACAAATTAAAATGGGACTATTTAATAATAAACCATGGAGCAACAATACTAGACAAAAACAATAATATTATTTCAAATTATACTATAGATAATGATGTAATAAAAAATATCAAAAAAGATTTAGAAATTGAAAAGGCGATAAAATATTTTTGTTGTAATCTAGAAAATAGCAGAACAAATTTTAATGATAAAGACCTAACAAAAATTCATGCTAAATATGAAAAGAATAAAGCAGAACAAATAAATTCTTTAATAAATAAAAAATATGCCGAATTTGTTAATTGTTATTTTGTATCAGGAAATGCTGTTGAAATAATATCAAATAAAACTTGTAAATCAAATGCTATAGAAGAAATAGTACAAATTGAAAAAGTTAATCGAGAAAATATTTTTACAATAGGTGATGGTTATAGTGATATTGAAATGATAAAAAATTATAATGGATATTGTATGGAAGAATCTGTACAAGAATTATTAAAAATTTGCAACGGGAAAATTGTAAAAAGTGTTAGTGAATTAATAGAAAAAATATAGGAGACCAACTATGAAACTAAAATCAGAAGCAAATATAATAATAGCGATTGATGCATTAAAGAAAATAATGATTATATTTTTAGGCCCATTTTTAACAGCATATTTTATAAAAACTTCATCAGAAAGTATTATAGATTTATCAATTTATTATATATTTTCATATATTCTATTGGGAATAGGAAGCTTTATAGTAGCTAGTATAGTAAAAAATAAATTTAGAATAGGGATGTTTAGGATAGGTGTTATAATAAGCTTTATATATATTATGGCAATAGTTATTTTAAAAGATAAAGTTGTAGATCATTTGGGGTTAATATCTATATTATATGGAATTTCACAAAGTACATATTGGTTTCCATATAACTTATTTGTTATAAACAAAATAGATAACCAAGAAAGAACGGATTATACAGTTAAGAAAAACATTATTGTGTCAACAGTTGGAGTAATATGTCCAATTTTACTTGGAACAATAATTACTGCTACAAACTTTGAGCTAACAGCAATAATTATATTAATAATATCTTTAATACAAATAGTTTTGTCATTTATGCTTACACCAGAAAAAAATATCTATACTTTAAAAAAATATAACTTATTGGATTCATTGAAAAGAATAAGAAAAAATAAACAAATAAAAAAGATGTTTTTAGTAGAATTTTTAATTGGATTTAGTATAAGTGATGGTGCACTTGGTACATTAATAACAATATTAATATTTAATGTATTTAAAACCAACATGAATTTAGGGATAATATCATCAATTTCTACGGTTTTATCAATTATTACAATTAAATTATATGGAAAATATAGTAAAAATAAATCAGACAAAAAGGCATTAATAATATCAAGTATTATTCCGGTAATATCTGTATTTATTGTACTAATGAATACAAATAATATAACAATCATAATTTATAGTTTTTGTTATGAAATATTTGTAAATGGAATACTAAGCCTTTCAAGAACAATACGTTTATTTAATATGTCAGATAGTAGTATAATTCAAAAGGATGACCAATCTGAATTCTTTTCTCTTAGAGAAGGAATTTTAAATTTAGGAAGAATAGTAAGCTATACAATTTTATTAATAGCAGAAATTAGTTCTAATGTTGTGACGTTGAATTTTGCTTTGATAATTCTTACATTATCAATACCATTAATGGGATACATTTTGAAAGATATAGAAAAATTTGAAGGGGAAAAAAATGGAACAAGTAAATAGAAAATATATAGCAATAATAGCATTTTTAAGAAAATTTATGAGTGTATTCTTTTCATTATTTTTTAACATATACATATTAAAAATAGTAGATAATGATTTGAATTTTATATTAAAATACACAGTTTATTCAGTATTTCTAGGAATGTTATTAGAATACATATTACTAAAAATAATAAATTCAAGAAATGCCAGTTATATATATAGACTAAGCTTTGTGTTAAGTGCAATAAGCATTTTTGTATTAATAATATTCAAAGAAAATATTGTTAAACATATATATTTATTTAAAACTTTAGACACAGTAAGAGTTTTATTTTATTCTGTACCATATGAACTTATGATAATAGGTTCAAACACAAATAAATCAATGAGTAGTTATTTAGCTAACTTAAATATACTTGAAAATATTACAGCAATATTAACACCTATGTTTTCAGGCTTTATAATAGAAAAATTTTCATACAATATATTGTTTATAATCTTAGGGGTAGAAACAATACTAATCATTGCAATATCAATGAAAATAAAAGATTTCACAGTACAAGATAATAAAATGAATATCAAAGAATTTTGGAAAATTGCTAAAGAAAAAAAACTCTTAAAAGACATCTATAAATGCATGTTTTTTAGAAGAATATCAGCACAAGGGGCAATGACAGAACTATTACCAATTGTATTATTTTTAAGATTAGGGACAGAAATGAGTTTTGGAAATTATAATACATTATTTGCAGCAATATCAATTATTTCTTTGCAGATACTAAAAATAATAAACAATAAAAAAATAAATAAGAAGTTTTATCCATATATGGCTGTTGTTATATTCATTTCATCATTATTTGTAGTATTTAATGCAAGTTTTGTAACATTATTGATTTATTATATATTAATGAATTCATTTGGAACAATAATAGAATCAGAATCTTGTAGTGCAGTATATGCTTCAATTAAAGTTGATGAGCTAGAAAAATACAGAAAAGAGCATATGCTAATATTTAATATATATATGTTTATAGGACAAGTTATAAGCTATAGCCTAGTATATGTTTTATATAATTATTTTTACAATATAAATATACTTGCAATAACAATTTCAATATTAATGTTTTTCTTGATAATTGCTACAATTTATTTAAGAAAGACTGAACAGTATTTGTATGAAAATAGGAAATAAATTTTAAGTAAGCAATAAGAAGTTATAATGGGAGGACTAATGAAAGAATTTATATCAATACTAATTAGCTTTGTATTTATGGGAATAGCAGAAAGCATAGACTCAGCATTCAACAATGCAATCAGTATAGATGCAATAGTAGTATGTGGAAGTTTATTCTCAATAGACTTAATACTAAAATCATTAAGTGAAATGGGGACATATACATATAGAACAGCAAGAAAAGACGAAACATCATATTTAATTGTAAATGTAGTAGTAAGTTTTGTATTGGGGATAATAGTATTTTTAGGAAGAAATTATATAGTAAATATTTTTGGATTAACAGATATTCAAAAGGAATTGTTATCTGATATTTTAATATTATACACAGGTTATCTAGTTTTAGGAAGATTAGCAAATACACTATTTGAGATGGTTAGGTTAAAAGGTGAACTAAAGCTTTATAGATACAGTTTAATTGTGTATTATGTTACATTAATAGGATTAGACTCAATTGCATATTTTACAACGCATAATTTAAAAATGCTATTTATAGCTACAATGATTTCTTGGATAATATCTATTATATATATGTTGAATAATTTGAAGTTAAAAATGAAATGGCCAGATAAAGAAGTGATAGAAAATGTTAAAAAATATGGAATACCAACTTCCTTGGAAAGATTATTTTCACGTATATTTGTTTTGATATATGGGGTAATAGCAAGTCATATGGAAACAGAAAAATATTCAATCCATACAGTATGTTATGCAATATGTATAAATTTAGAATTGATAACAAGTGCATATCAAGCAACATTAATGATAAAAATCCCAACACATGAATCCTACCAAAAACAAAAACAAAGAATAATAGATATGAAAAAGGATGTTTTTTCAGTTATAATACTATTAAATTATGTATTTGCAGTGATATATCTATTATTACAACATGGGAGCTTACCATTGGCTAGTTGTTTTCCATATATTATTTTCTATACATTTGGAGTATTTGGTTTATATCATTTTGAAAATTATAGAACATTATGTATTATGCAAGGAAAACCTAAAATATTGTTATTAGGTTCTACAATAGGAAGTTTTATTAGAGTTTTAATTTGTTTAACTTTTTGTAAATCTGATATCGCATTGTATGTTTTCGGATTAGTTAATTTTATTGATTTTTATACTAGAAGTGTTATTTATAGAGTTGAGTTAGAAAAATAGATTTAAATATAGAAAGAAGAGAAGGAAAATGAGAGATTTTGAAAAAATAAGTTATAAACAATTTTGTAAAGATGTAAAGGAAGATGAAAAGTTATATAATGAATATAAATTACCAATAAGAGATTCAATAGCTTCAGCAGGTTATGATATTTTATTGCTTGAAGATATAGAATTAAAACCAAATGAAACTATAAAAATTTCAACTGGAATAAAAGCATATTTTGAAAATGATGAAGTACTAATATTAGTAGTAAGAAGTTCAATGGGATTCAAATTTAATATTAGACTAGTAAATCAAGTAGGAATAATAGATTCTGATTATTATAATAACAAAGATAATGAAGGACATATTTTTGTGAAAATTCAAAATGAAGGAAAAGAAACTGTGAAATTTAAAGCTGGAGAAGCAATTGCACAGGGGATATTCTTAAAGTATTTAACTACAAAAAGTGATAAAAATTTAGGATTAGATAGAGGCTCAGATTATTAAATAGTTTATAGATTAAAACATAATATTGAATAAAGTATAAAATTATAAAAATTTACATAATATTGATTTTGGAAATAATATATGCTATAATAGAAAATGTAAACATATTAGAAAAATTTGGTTGTAACCAAAGATACAAAGGAGGACATTATGGCAAGGAAAGAAACAAAAGAAACAATCAAAATGAAAGAAGAATTCATGGAGCTTCGGAACTCTGGAAAAACAATTAATGAAATTGCAAAGATTTGTGGTGTAACGAATCAATGCATTTATCGGCATTTACAAGAAATTGCCGATGAAAACCATGTTTCTCGAGATGAATTACTTTCTCGAGATCGTAATCAACATAGCAAAAAAAATGAATTCCAACAAGAAAAAGAAATATTATCTACTGAAAACCTGAGAAAATATTTTTTAGGTATGTTGGAAAATGTTGATGGCATAATCTTGGCTATTGACGATGCATTAAAAATGGAGGAACTAAAATGAGTAGCTTAAAAGATTTAAAAGGAAAAACACTAGAAATTGAACTAAAGCGTGGAGCAACACTTGAAGATTTTGCTCAAAAATATGAATGTACACAAGATGAATTTTTGGAACATTTAGAAAAAAATTTTTGTGAAAAAGCAAAAAATTCAATAGTGCGGAAAATGACAAAAAATGCAAAAAAAAGAAAAACTACAAAAAGAGTTCAAGGAAAAGGACCAAAATTAACATTAAGCCAAATTCATGAAAGCAGTAGACCGATATTGCAGGAGGACAAACAAGTGAATAATTCCACAACAGAAGACAGTGAATTACAAAAACTGAAAGAAAGAGAAACACTTCTAATTTCAGAAATTTCTAAGCAAGAAATGTTACATGAAAAGTCGATTTCAGAAAGAATGAAGCTCTTTGAAGAATTAAGGCAGCAAAGAGAGAAAATGTTGGAATTAAAAGAAATCATCAAGCAGAATCAGAAAGAAGTAGAAAAAATTTCAACAGAGTTAGTAGAAATCACAGAGAGAATTGCAGCCGAAAATAAAACAATATCTACTAATAAGCAAACATTAGAAGAGGTAAAAATCTGTATAAAAAGTTTCGAGAAAATTATTATCTTCGTTTATAAAAACGGAGAAACAGAAATCGACAATGAAGCAGATATACCAGAAACGACAGGTTGGAATGAAGTTTTTGACAGCTTAATTCACAATAAGACTGTAGAAGAACTTTCTTTAAAACAAGTGCAGCAATTTGCAAAATTATTAGTACTAGTTGAAAAGTTGCAAGCTAAAAATCGGAAATACGAATTAACATTTGAATCAAAAGATGATCAAATTATATTCGAAAACCTATAATTGCCATAATTAAAAAACTATGGAGATATGATGTATCTCCATAGTTTTTTTATATTCTAGGAAAGTTATCGTAAAAATTAATACTTACCTATGTTTTATATCAAAATTAAAAAGTGACAAAATTTATAGTAAAAAAGTCACCTAAAAGTCACTTTCAAAAACTATACTAAATACAACAAAGAAAAATGTCCATTTGGGGACGGTTCTGTTTGGGACATTTTTTCAAATTAAGACATATGACAAATTACTAGAGGCAGAGGAAGTTTAAAAAATATTCTTTTTTTAAAAATGTCCCAAACAGAACCGTCCCCAAATGGACAAATGGATAAAAAAGAAAGTGAGGAAGAATATGGAAATATTAAGAGTAGAAAACTTAAACAAAACATATGGAAAAGGAGAAAATCAAGTAAAAGCAGTAGACAATGTATCGTTTTCTGTACAAAAAGGAGAATTTGTAGCAATAATCGGAGCAAGTGGAAGCGGAAAGTCTACATTGTTACATTTAATTGGTGGAGTAGACAGACCAACATCAGGGAAAGTTTTTATAGATGGAAAGGATATTTACACTTTAAATGACGATAATCTTGCTATTTTTAGAAGAAGACAAATTGGGTTAATTTATCAATTTTATAATTTAATACCAGTTTTAAATGTTGCAGAAAATATCACATTACCAACAAAATTAGATGGTAGAGATGTTGACGAAAGAAGACTAAATGATTTATTAAAAACATTAGGGCTTGAAAAAAGAAAATACAATTTACCAAACCAATTATCAGGAGGTCAACAACAAAGAGTTTCTATTGGTAGAGCTATGATGAATGAACCTGCATTAATGCTTGCAGATGAACCAACTGGAAACTTAGATTCAAAGGCAAGTGAAGAGATTATTTCATTATTAAGACTTTCAAATAAAAAGTATAATCAAACCGTTATAGTTATAACACATGACGAAAAAATTGCATTAGAAGCAGATAGAATTATAACAATTGATGATGGAAAAATAATTAAAGATGAAAGGACTGGAAAATAATGAAAGTTTTAAATGAATTAAGTGTAAAGGATTTAAGGCTAAATAAAAAAAGGTCAATTGTAATCATAATTGGAATTATTTTATCAACAGCCTTAATCTGTGGAGTAGCAGGTCTTATAACAAGTTTTCAAAAGACATTTGTAGAAACTGCAAAAAACAGTCAAGGAAATTATCATGCAATTTTTTATAATGTTCCAAAAGATGAGCTTAAATATATTGAAGAAAATAGAAGTGTTGAAGATTATTATTTATCAGAAGAATTAGGATATAGTTATTTAACAAATAGGAAAACATCAACAGGAGAAGAAGAAAAGCCACTTGTTAATATTATTTCAATGAATGACAAGTTTTTAAATAATATGGCTATAAATATAAAAGATGGTAGATTACCAGAAAATGATAGTGAACTTGCAATTTCAACTAGAATAAATGAAAAATTTAAGACAAATTACAAAGTTGGAGATACTGTAACATTAAATGTTGGAGAATTAAAAGGAACTTTAGAGAATCAAAATGCTAATTATTATGATGAAGAACAAATCAAAAAAACAGATGGAACAGAACAAACAACTGAAAATGAAATTGTTAACGTAACTTCAAAAACATATAAAATTGTTGGAATAATAGAAAGACCAACTACAACAATTGAACCATATGAAGCAGACTGGTTTACATTTATCACAAAAATGCAAACAATAAATAAAAAAGCAAATATAGCAGTTCTATATACAAAACCAAATGATTATGTAAAAAATACAGAAAGCATAAACCAAATGGTAACCGCAAAATCTGGAACAAAAGAAAATGATTTTAATAGAGTTAACGGGTTAGATAAAACATATAAAAGTTATAAATATAAGATAAAAATAAATAAAGAATTATTAGCATATCAAGGAGCAAGTCTAGATGACGACACATTAAGAACAATTTATGGATTAGGAGCTTTTATAATGGGAATTGTTCTAGTATCAAGTGTATTTGTTATTAGAAATGGATTTGCAATATCAATAACAGAAAGATTAAAACAATATGGAATGCTTTCAAGCATTGGAGCAACAAAAAAACAAATCAAAAAAAGTGTTTATTTTGAAGGCTTTATATTAGGAATTATAGGAATACCTCTAGGAATTTTAAGTGGAATATTTGCAATTTATATATTAGTAAATGTAGTAAATTACATATTAAAAGATTATGTATCAAGTGGAACTTTGTTAACATATGGAATATCATGGACAGCAATAGTTGTAAGTATAATTGTATCAGTTGTAACAATATGGCTATCTTGCAGAAATTCAGCTAAAAAAGCATCAAAAATCACACCAATTGAAGCAATAAGAAGTTCAGAAGATGTAAAATTAAAAGCTAAGAAAATAAAATGTCCAAAAATTATAACGAAAATATTTAAAACAGGTGGAGAAATTGCATACAAAAACTTAAAAAGAAGTAAGAAAAAATATAGAACAACTGTAATTTCAATAATAGTAAGTGTAGTAATATTTATTGCAATATCAAGTTTTATACAATATGGATTCAAAATGTCAAGTGCATATTATACAGAAAAAGATTATAATTATGTAGCATATGCATACACAAATGTGTCACCTGAAGATACAGAAGAATTTGCAAAAGAACAAGCAAAAAATTTAAAAATGTTAACAGACATATCAAACTTGCCAGATGTGGGAAATGTATCAATAAATAAAAACAATACATTTGAAATGAATATGGATGAAAAACACAAAGCAGAATTAACTGAATATGGAAAAGATATAAAAACAAGATATTCAGATTCGGAATCTGGCGAAGAACAAATAGATACAATAAATATTATTTCATTAAGTAAAAATACATATGACGCATATTTGAAAAAAATAGGTGGAGATTATGAAACATACAAAGATGGAGCAATTTTAATTGATAACAATATCAATACAGACGAAAAAGGAAAGAAAATTCAAGGAAGCATATATACTTGGAAAAATGGAGATACTGTTACAGGAAAAATAAATGATAAAGAGTATAACATTAAAATAGTAGCCAAAACAGAAGAAAGACCAAATGGTGTAGAAAATTTATATAATACTCATGCATATTTTATTGTAAGTGAAGATTTTATAAATAAAACAGGATATATATCTGCGACTTTGTATTCACAATCAAATGATGTTGATAAATTAGATGCAGAAGTTGAACAATATAAAAATGATAATAATCTTACTAACTCTAATTTAACAACATTTAATATGGAAAAATCAGTCAAGGCTGAAAATGCAGTTGTATTAGTTATCTCAATATTCTTATACGGATTTATTGGAGTAATTACTTTAATTGGAATAACAAATATCTTTAACACGATTACAACAAATATGAATTTAAGAAAAAAAGAATTTGCAATGCTTAAATCAATAGGGATGACTAAAAAAGAATTTAATAGAATGGTTAGATTAGAAAGTATTTTCTATGGTGTTAAATCTTTGATTATCGGTATACCAATTGGACTATTATTATCTTATGGTATGTATAATGTTTTTAGAAATAGTATGGAAATGGAATATGTATTGCCTTATAAATCAATTGTGGTTGCTGTGATATTTGTGGCTGTCGTTATTGGCATTATTATGAAATATTCTATGGGTAAGATTAATAAACAAAATATTATTGAAACTATTAGAAATGATAATATATAAAGTTCTTGACTTATTTTACATAAAATGTTAAAATTTAATAGAACCAAAAGACAAGTCTTATTTTAGGAGGTAAATATGCGGAGAGAACATGGCATTTGTATTGTAAGCAAAGAGGAATTGGAAACATCAGGTTTTCAAGGAATTATAATTCAAAATATGTATCCAGGATTCGAAAGATTATATGTTAAAGAGAATTTTTGGAAAAATGGAAAGTATGAAGAACAGAAATTGTTCAAAATGGAACTGCCAGAAGGCTCCGGAATGGAGAAGTTAAAAGAGGCAATATATGGTGAATATAACCATAAAAAAGATTTCGGAACATTTCTGATGCCAGAAATTTTTGTTGAAGAAAAAGTGGCAAAATTTATTGGACAATAAAACCGCATAAGAAGATAGTAGAACTAGATTATATAGTGCTACTATCTTTTTGTATAGTTTTAAACAAAAAAAATAGAATAATATGTAATATTTTATCAAAAAAATACACTTATAGAGTGAAAGGAGGAGAATGTTATGCAGAATATAGAAGAAATATATAAACAACATTCAAATGCAGTATATAAATATTTATTCTGCCTAACAGGTAATGCAGATATATCAGAAGAACTAACACAAGAAACTTTTGCAATAGCAGTAAAAGAAATAAAAAAATTCAAAGGAAACTGCAAAGTATCAGTATGGCTATGCCAAATTGCAAAATATCTATGGTACAAAGAATTAAAGAAAAAATCACGAAAAAATATATCAATAGAAGAAATTGAAGAGGTAGAAGAAACAAAAACAGTAGAAGATATTATTTGTGATAATGACGATAAAATAAGACTTTTTAAAGACATACAAAAATTAGATGAAAAATCAAAAGAAGTAGTTTATTTGAGAATAACAGGGAATTTAAGTTTTAATGAAATTGGAGAAGTTTTGGGAAAAACACCTAATTGGGCAAGAGTTACATTTTATAGAGCAAAACAAAAATTAAAGGAGGTAAGAAAAGATGAAAAAAGAAATTGAATGTAAAGTAGTTGAAGATTTATTATTTGGATATGTTGATAAAACTTTAAATAATGAGTCTAAAAAAATGGTAGAAAATCATTTGAAAGATTGCAAAGATTGCAAAGAAAAACTAAATGAAATTTTAGAAGAGAATAAACAAAATGAAAAAATACAGCTTAAAGAGATAGATTATCTAAAAAAGATAAAAACTGAAAACAGAATAAAATCAATATTAATCACGATTGGAATTATAATACTAATTTTACTTTTATTATATTTAATAAAATTTATAAGAATTTCTAATATAATGGGTAAAGCAGAAAAAAACTTAAAATCACAAAATTACTATTGTGAAAAACAAGAAAATTCTGGAGAAGATACTGTTTCTGTTTCTAAAACATATTATAAGGATGGAAAATATAAAAGAACAAATGAAATATATTCGGATAATGGCAAAGAACTTGTTTCTACTGAATATGGAGAAGTTGGAAGTGATGAAAGAAAAATAGTAAATGAAAGAGACAAAATTGTTACAGTATATAAAGGAGATATTTCAAAAATTCTTAATAAAGAAGAAAGCGTGAAATTTGATATTTTTTCATTAGAAGAAAGAAAAATGGTTTATGCAAATTTAGGGAAGGCATTTTTGATGTCTGTGGAATCAGATTCATATGATTCAAATAAAGAGTATTATATTTTAAGATATAAGTTTGATAAGAGAAATACATGGGAGGTATGGTTAGATAAAGAGACTGGTCTTGTTATTAGAGAGATAAATAGAGATAGTTCAAAATTATATTTTCCAGGTACAGATATTGTAAAAAAAGAGAGTGATATTATTGAGAAATATAAATATGATTTTGATATTGTGAATGATGAAGATGTGAGTGAACCTGATTTTGTTGGTTATAAAGTTGAGTATCAAAATTGTAATATGAGAGATATTGGTGAGTAGATAATTTAGTCTACTTTTCTTTTTTAAAATATTAAAAAATATCAAATATAAATTGACATTGACAATTTGAATAAGTTTTTGTATAATGTTAAAAGTAACAAGGCAGTAATATCAACAAATATTTTGGAGGTAGAAAAATGAGTGTGTACGTAAAAATGACAAAAGAAAAAATAAAAAAAGAAAGTGATTTTGTAATATATAATTATATTGCATCACAGAAAACTGTAACAGAGCAACAACTAAAAGAGGATTTACGGAAAAAATATGGACTTCAACTTAATATAGAAGAAATTCAGAAAATTATATTAGACTATGTGAAATGCGGAATCTTATCACCTAGATTTAGATGTTATAAAGTTAAAAGTTGTTGATGAAAGAATGCAAGAAGAGAAGTGCAAAGCTTCTCTTTTTGCGTATCATCAATTTTGTATTGAAACCAAACAAAACTTGTGATATATTTATATGGAAAAATGCAGGAGGAAAAGTATATTTATATTTGTAAATATGCCAAAATTTAAAATGTACTATACATATATGATAAGATGTGAAGATAATTCAATTTACACAGGAATGACAAATGACTTAGAAAAACGCTTTAATGAACACAAAAACAAAAGCAAAAACGGAGCCAAATACACAAAATCACATAATGCTATTAAAATAGAAGTGGCATGGAAAAGTAAAGAAAAGTCACTAGCATGTAAATTAGAATATCAAATAAAAAATCTAACAAAAAAACAAAAAGAAAAATTAATAAATGGAGAAAAACTATCAACATATTTACATGGAAAAATAGACTGTAGAAGATATAGAAAATGTCCTTTTGTGGACTCTTCTCAAAAAAACATGGAGGGAGAAAAGAAAAATGCCTAACTGGACAAAAGAACAAAAACAAGCAATATATGAAAAAAACTCAAATTTATTAGTAGCTGCAGCAGCAGGAAGCCGGAAAGACAGCAGTACTTGTAGAAAGAATTATAAACAAAGCAATAAATGAAAATATTGATATAGAAAAATTATTAGTTGTAACATTCACAAATGCAGCTGCATCAGAAATGAGAGAAAGAGTATTAGATGCAATATACAAAAAATTAGACGACGATCCGGAAAATGAAAATTTACAAAGACAAATTACGCTATTAAATATGGCAAGCATTTGTACAATAGACTCATTTTGTTTAGATGTTGTAAAAAACAACTTTTATGAATTAGAAAATGTATCACCTAATTTTAGAATTGCAGATACACCAGAGATAGAACTTTTAAAGCAAGAGATTTTAGACGAATTATTTGAAAATAAATATATTTCAGAAGACAAGGATTTTACAAAACTTATAAATACATATACAAGTTACAGAGATGATACACCTTTAAAAGACTTAATTTTAAGCATTTATAGTTATATAAGTTCAAGTCCATATCCATTAAAATGGCTAAATGAAAAAATAGAAATGTTCAACATTAAAGACGAATTAGACAAGGATTTTAGTCAAACTCCATGGGGAAAAGTGTTGCTAGAAGAGATGGACGAAGAATTAACAGATGATTTAGTGATACTTGAAGATACAGTAAGTGGTATGGAATATGAAAAAGAACTTGAAATTTTTAAGCAAATAATAGAGTCAGACATTAAGCAATTATCAACATTAAAAGAAAATTTAAATAATTGGAATAAAGCATATGAAATAGTCCAAAATATAAAATTTTTGTCATGGTCAAGAAAAAAAGTAGAATCAGAAATTAAAGAAGAAGCAAAAAAAATTAGAGATAGTGTAAAAGATAAATTCAAGAAAAAAGCAGGCAAAATATTTGTGTCAGATTCAAGACAGTCAAATCAAGATATATTTGATATGTATGATATTCTGAAAAAGCTAGAGAATTTGATTATAGAATTTGATGAAATATTTTCAAAAAGAAAAAGAGAAAAAAACATAGTAGATTTTACGGACATAGAACATTTTGCTTTAAATATATTAGTAAAAGGTGTAGAAACAACAACTGATGAAAATGGGCAAAAACACGAAAAAATAATAAAAACAGAAGTTGCAAAAAAATACACAGAAAAATTCGAAGAAATTGCAATTGACGAATATCAAGACAGTAACCTTGTGCAAGAATTTATTCTTTCTTCAATTTCTAGAGGAAATAACATGTTTATGGTTGGAGATGTAAAACAAAGTATTTATAGATTTAGACAAGCAATGCCAAAACTCTTTTTAGATAAATATTCTAATTACAAGCCAGTTGAAACAGATCCAAATTGTCTAGGAAGAAAAATACAGTTATTTAAAAACTTTAGAAGTAGAGATAATGTACTTGATTTTACAAACTTAATTTTTAAGGATATCATGAGCACAAAATTAGGAGAGGTTGACTATAACGAAGATGAGTATTTAAATTTTGGTGCAGAAGATTACAAAAAAATAGAACAAAATTTAAAAACAGAAATTGATATAATAGATGTAAAAACAGAGGAAGAAAACGAAGAAGATAGCCAAGAGTACTCAAATAAATATTATGAAAATTCAGATGATTTTGATGACGAAGATGTGGAAAATTTAGATGAATTAGAACACCTGGAAAATATTGAAATTGAAGCAAAATATGTTGCAAATAAAATTAAAAAATTAATAGATAGCAAATATCAAGTATATGACAGAAAAAAGGAAATATTTAGAGATATAACATACAAAGATATAGCAATTTTGCTAAGGTCAACAAAAGACAAGGCAAGTATATATGAACAAGAACTTATAAAACTTGATATGCCTGTATTTGCAGATAGTAACCAAGAATATCTAGACTCAATAGAGATTCAAACAATTATGAGTTTACTAAAAATAATAGATAACCCCATGCAAGACATTCCACTTGTAACAGTTTTAAGGTCAAATATAGGTAAATTCACAGATAATGAACTTGTAGAAATTCGTTTATCAGATAAATATGACAATTTCTATAATTGCATGCAAAAAGCAAAAGTTGATGTTAATGCACAATTAAAAGAAAAAATAGAAAAATTTTTAAATCAAATTAATACATGGAGAAAAGAACAGGAATATCTAGCATTAGATGAATTGATTTGGAAAATCTATTCAGATACGGGATATTACAATTATGTGGGACTGATGCCAAACGGCAATTTAAGACAAGCAAACTTGAAGATGCTATTTGAAAGAGCAAAAAAATATGAAACGGCAAGCTTTAAAGGATTATACAATTTTATAAACTTTATAGAAAAACTAAAAATAAATTCAGGTGATTTAAGTTCAGCAAAAATAATAGGCGAAAATGACGATGTTATTAGAATAATGAGTATTCACAAGAGTAAAGGACTTGAATTTCCAATTGTATTTTTGGTAAATGCAAACAAACAATTCAATGAGCAAGACATTAGAAAAAATCCAGTTCTATTGCATCAAGACCTAGGAATAGGTGCTAAATATATTAATTACAATGCACAAGTTCAATATGATACTTTAACAAGAGAAGCAATAAAAAATGTCATTAGAAATGAAAATATTTCAGAAGAAATGAGAATTTTGTATGTTGCTTTAACAAGAGCAAAGGAAAAATTAATAATAACAGGAATTTCTAAAGATTATTCAAAACAATTAGAAGATATTGAACAACAAAAAAATATTTATGCAAGAAAAGATGGAAAAATAAATCCTATTTTAGTCAAAAAATATAAAGACTATTTAGACTGGATATTACTTGTATATTTGTATGAACAGTCTAATACAGAAGATTTACTTGAATTGAATAGAATAGAACCAAGTAGTGTTTTGGAAAATAAAAAACAAGAAAATGAACAAGAAAATACATCTCAAAATGTAATTGAGATGTTAAATGAAAATTCTAATAAAAAGGATATAAATCAAATTAAAGGACAAATAGAATATGAATATCCTGATAAATTAGCTATTGACATTCCAACTAAAAGTTCTGTTACAAAAATCAAGCAAATAAAACAAAAACAATTAGGAGTTAATTTGGAGAGTTTAGATAATGAAGAATCTGAAGACGCAAATATGAAGACAACTGAAAACAAAGACAATATTAATACACAAAACATAACATTTGAGAAACCTAAGTTTTTACAAGAAGAAAAAGAAACCAAAATAACATCTGCGCAAAAAGGAACACTTGCACACTTATGCCTACAAAAATTAAATCCAAAAGAAGATTATGACTTGGAAAAAATAAAAACATTAATACAAAATTTAGAAATGAATCAAATAATAACAGAAAAAGAAAGCCAAGCAATAAATCTAAACAAAATATTACAATTTACAAAATCAAAAATCTGGAAACAATTAAGAAAAGCCAAAGAATACTATCAAGAAAAGCCATTTTATATTAATGTTCCAGCAAGTCAAATTTATGATGAGGATATAAAGGAAAATATACTTGTTCAGGGTATTATAGATTTATATTTTGTAAATGAAAATGGGCAAATTGTTTTAGTTGATTATAAGACTGATTATGTTGAAAGTGGTAAGGAATTTGAACTTGTTGAAAAATATAAGAGTCAATTAGATTTGTATAAACAGGCTTTGGAAAATGCTTTGGGTACAAATGTGGAGAAAGTTTATATTTATTCTGTTTATTTGGGTAAGGAAATTGAAATTTGACATAATTGTTGAAATTACAATATTTTTCTGCTATAATAACAACATAAAGAAATAAAAGGAGAAGTAACATGGATAGAATGAAAACATTTTTAAAATATATAATATGGATAATATTATTTTACATATTTTCAAACATAATGATAAACATAAATATAGAATCAACATATCAAAATATAGGAAGAAAAGACAATTTGCCACAAGTAACAGTGTATCAAGCACAAGCAACCAAAATAAATGGAAGAATAAAAGGAAGTATATACAATAGTTCAGAACATAAAATAAAAAATAAATACTTAAGAATAGACTTATATTCAGAAAGAGATGTATTTTTAGGAAGTAAATACATAGATGTATCTACAATGAGAGATGATGAAACAAGAAATTTTGAAGAATACTTCAAAGTACAAGATGTAGATTATTATGAAATGAAATTTACAGACGAAAAAGAAGAAGGAGAATTACCAGAAATGTTAAAGGACTTGACAAAAGAACAAGTATTTTGGGGTACATTTTTAACATTTTTAATATTCTGGTAGAAAATAAAAGTTGTCAAAAAGGGGCGTCCCTTTTGACAACTTTATTATTCGTAGTGAAACACTTCATAATAAAATATGATAAGGTTACAGAATTCGTTACAAAAAATGTAATAGAAATGTAACAAAAGAAAAAAGCTTAGAGCCAAGCCAACAAAAAAATGCAAAAAAATCTTTTTCATAAAATGTTGCAATTGCAACAGAAAAACTTTCCGGATGATATATAATAAGTGCATACTTAAATAAGGGGAGGATATGGAAATGAAAATCATAAAAAGAGACGGATCAATAGTAGACTATAATCCAGAAAAAATCAGAATAGCAATAAAAAAGGCTAATAAAGAAGTATCAAGAAAAGAAAAAGCAACAGAAGCAGAAATTGAAGAAATAATAACTTATATTGAAGATCTAAAAAAATCAAGAATATTAGTTGAAGATATCCAAGACATAATAGAACAAAAATTAATGTCATTAGAAAAATATCAATTAGCAAAAACATATATTACATATAGATACACAAGAGCATTAGTTAGAAAAGCAAATACAACAGACCAATCAATAAAAGAATTAATTGAAGGTGAAAGTGAATACTGGAACAACGAAAACTCTAACAAAAATGCAACAGTTGTAACAACACAAAGAGATTATTTAGCGGGAATAACAAGTACAGATATCACAAGAAGATTTTTATTACCAGAAGACATAGTAAAAGCACATGACGAAGGAATAATTCATTTCCACGACGCAGACTATTTTGCACAAAATGCATTAACAAACTGTGAACTTATAAACTTAGAAGACATGCTACAAAATGGAACAATTATGAATGGAGTTATGATAGAAAAACCACACAGATTTATAACAGCATGTACAATAGCAACACAAATTATTTTAGCAGTTACATCATCAACATATGGTGGAGCAACAATATCATTATCACATTTAGCACCATTTGTAAAAAGCAGTTATGATAAATATTACAAAAAATATAAAGATAGAGGATTAACAGAAAAACAATGTGAAGAATATGCAAAACAAGATACAAGAAAAGAAGTATCAGACGGTGTACAAACATTCAATTATCAAGTTAATTCAATGACAAATACAAATGGACAAGCACCTTTCCTATCAGTATGTATGTACTTAGGAGAAACAGACGAGTATAAAGAAGAATTAGCAATGATTATAGAAGAATTCTTAAAACAAAGAATAGAAGGATTCAAGAATGAAAAAGGTGTATATGTTACACCAGCATTCCCAAAATTGTTATATGTATTAGAAGAAGACAATATTAATGAAAACAGTAAATACTGGTATTTAACAGAACTTGCAGCAAAATGTACAGCAAAAAGAATGGTACCAGATTATATATCAGAAAAGAAAATGAAAGAATTAAAAGTTGACAAAAATGGAGAAGGACATTGTTATCCATGTATGGGATGCCGTTCATTCTTAACACCATATGTAGACCCAGAAACAAACAAACCAAAATATTATGGAAGGTTTAACCAAGGTGTTGTAACAATAAATTTAGTTGATGTTGCATTAACATCTGGAAAAGATAAAAATAAATTCTGGAAAATATATGATGAAAGACTTGAACTATGCCACAGAGCATTACAAGCAAGACATGAAAGATTAAGCAAAGTAACAAGTGATGTTGCACCAATTTTATGGCAAAATGGAGCATTTGCAAGATTACCAAAAGGAGCACCAATTCATCCATTATTACATGGTGGATATTCAACAATTTCACTTGGATACGCAGGTTTATACGAATGTGTTAAATATATGACAGGTATGAGTCATACAGACAATGGAGAAGGAAAAGAATTTGCAATAGAAGTAATGAAAAAATTAAACGAAAAATGCAAAGAATGGAAAGAAAAAGAAGATATAGATTATAGCGTATATGGTTCACCAATTGAAGCAACAACATATAAATTTGCAAAATGCTTAAAAGAAAGATTTGGAGTTGTAGAAGGAATAACAGACAGAGATTATATAACAAATTCATATCATGTACCAGTATTTGAAGAAATAGATGCATTTTCTAAATTAAAATTAGAAAGTCAATTCCAAGAATTAAGTCCAGGTGGAGCTATATCATATGTAGAAACCCCAAACTTACAAGATAACTTAGAAGTAGTTCTTCAAATAATCAGATTTATTTATGACAATATTATGTATGCAGAACTAAACACAAAATCAGATTATTGCCAAAAATGTGGATATGATGGAGAAATCTTAATTGACGATAATCTAGAATGGTACTGCCCAAACTGTGGAAACAGAGATCACAACACATTAAATGTTGCAAGAAGAACTTGTGGTTATATTGGAAGTAATTTTTGGAACAAAGGAAGAACTCAAGAAATAAAAGAAAGAGTTTTACACATTGATAATAAAGACGACGAATAAAAATGTCCTTTTGGGGACGGTTCTTTTTGGGACATTTTATTTAATTAAGTAACTTTAAAAATGCTTTATATTTCAGCATTTAGAAGTAATTACAAAAATTGGTAAAATGTCCCAAAAAGAACCGTCCCGAAATGGACAAAAAAGGATGATGAATAAAAATGGGATATAATAAAATTAGAAAAATGGACATTTCAGATGGACCAGGAGTAAGAGTATCAATATTTATGCAAGGTTGTGCATTCAACTGCAAAAATTGTTTTAATCCAGAAACACATGATTTTAACGGTGGAAAAGAATTCACAGATGCAACAATAGATAGAATATTGGAATTATCAGATAATGACAATATTGAAGGACTATCAATATTAGGTGGCGAACCAATGCATCCTAGAAACATTGAAAACACTACAAAATTAGCAAAAGCATTTAAAACAAAATATCCTAACAAAAGTGTGTGGGCGTGGTCAGGCTTTAAATTTGATAAAGATTTAAAAGATAAAGAAGTTACTAAATATTTGGATGTTTTAGTTGATGGACAATATGTTGATGAATTACATAATCCTACTTTAAAGTGGAAAGGTTCTTCAAATCAAAGAGTTATTGATGTTCAAAAAAGTTTAAAACAAAATCAAGTTGTATTATTTGAAAAATAATGTGCCATAATATAAAAAAGTAAGGTTGGAAAATTACAATTTTTCAACTTTTTGCAAAGAGAGGAATGTGATTTTTGATGGCAAATACTAAAGAAGATGTAGATATAAATAAAATGTATGCAGATGAAAGCAAAATAAGTAAAGAAGAATTTATACAAAAATATAGAATAACAGAAAAAGGAATAACAAATGAAGAAGCAGAAGCAAAATTTCTAAGATTAGGACCAAACGAAATAAGACAAGCGAAACCTAAAAAGTGGTATAACTATTTTTGGGAAAGTTTGGTCACACCGTTTAATTGCATATTAATTGGCATTGCACTTATATTAATTTATACAGACGTGATTTTGGCTGAAGCACCAAGTTATGCAAATATTATAGTAATAGCAATATTAGTAATAGCAAGTACTTTATTAGATTTCTTTGAAGAATATAGGTCAAATAAAGCAGCAGAAAAATTAAAGAAAATGGTTGCAACAAAAACAACAGTAATTAGAAATGGACAAAAGCTAGATATTCCAATTAAAGATGTAGTAATAGGTGATACTGTTGTATTATCTGCAGGAAGTATGATACCAGCAGATTTAAGAGTAATTGAAGCAAAAGACTTATATGTTGGGCAGTCATCTTTAACAGGTGAATCTGACAGTATTAAGAAAACTGTAGAATTAGAAGATAAAGAAGATGAAATAGATAACATATCAGATTTTGATAATATTTGTTTTATGGGAACAAATGTAGTATCCGGTTCAGCAAAAGGCGTTGTTATAAAAACAGCAGATTCAACATATTTTGGAAAAATAGCACATACTATTACTGCTGGAAAAGATAAAACTGCATTCCAAAAAGGAATTGAAAACATAAGTAGACTACTAATAAAATTTATGTTGTTTATGATACCATTAGTATTTGTTATAAATGTTGAAAAACATGAATTTGTAACAGCATTTACATTTGCAGTTGCAATAGCAATATGTATAACACCACTATTATTGCCAGTAATTTTATCATCAAGTTTATCAAAAGGTGCAATAAGAATGTCAAAAAAGAAAACCATTGTAAAAAAACTTGATTCAATTCAAAATTTTGGAGCAATGAACATCTTATGTACAGACAAAACAGGAACATTGACTGAAGATAAAATTGTACTTGAAAGATATTTGAATATAAATGGTGATGAAGATATAAGAGTTTTGAAACATGCATTTCTAAATTCATATTTTCAAACTGGATTAAAAGGAAGCATAGATGAAGCAGTAATAAAAAGAGCTTCTGAAAACAATTTGATGGAACTTACAGAAAAATATAAAATAATAGACGAAATACCATTTGATTTTTCTAGAAGACGCTTATCAGTTATTGTATCAGATGGAGAAAAAAGACAATTAATTACAAAAGGTGCAGTAGAAGAAATATTGAGCATCTGTACTATGGTTGATTATAAAGGACAAGTTAGCAAAATAACAAAAGAAATTAAAGACAATATCAAAAAAATTAGTAAACAATTAAACAAAGAAGGGTTAAGAGTTGTTGCTGTATGTCAAAAAAATGATATGGAAAATAAATCAACTTTTGAAGTATCAGACGAAAAAAATATGATATTGCTTGGATTTATAGGATTTTTAGACCCACCAAAAGAAAGTGCGAAAGAATCTATAAAAAGACTAAATAAAGCAGGAATTAGAGTTATAGTTCTTACAGGAGATAATGCAGATGTAACAAGATGTGTATGCGAAAAAGTAGGAATAAATTTTAGAAATATTGTATTAGGAAGCCAAATTGAAAAACTTCCAGATATGGGGGTAATACGTTTATTAAAGAAGACAAATATATTCGCAAAACTTTCTCCAATACAAAAAGCTAGAATTGTAAGACTATTAAGACAAAATGGAAATGTAGTAGGCTATATGGGAGATGGAATAAATGACAGCCCATCATTAACGAACTCAGATGTAGGTGTATCAGTAGATACAGCAGTTGATATTGCAAAAGAATCAGCAGATATTATTTTACTTGAAAAAGATTTAAATGTATTGCTAGACGGTGTAGAAGAACGGAAGACGTACATTTGTAAACTTAATGAAATATATCAAAATGGCAACAAGTTTCAACTTTGGAGAAGTTGTATCTGTAATTGTGGCAAGTATATTTTTGCCATTTTTACCGGAAACACCAATTCAATTATTAGTTGAAGGCTTAATATACGACTTTGGACAAATGACATTACCATTTGATCATGTTGATAAAGAACAGTTGGAAAAACCAAAAAAACTAGATATCAGGAGTTTAAAGAGATTTATGCTATTTATGGGACCTGTAAGTTCAGCGTTTGATATTGTTGTATTTTTGACATTATGGTTTGTATTTAAATTAAGAGATGTATCACATTTTCAGACTATTTGGTTTACTTACAGCATAGTTTCAAACTTAGTAGGAATGCATATAATAAGAACTGCGAAAGTTCCGTTCGTCCAAAGTAATGCTCATAAATATGTATATGCATCATCAATTTTATTGATATTAGTTGGTATTGTTGTGCCATTTACAACATTGGGCAATGCTATCGGACTTGTACCTATTGGTGCAAAATATTTGTTTATGATTTTTGTTGTTACATTTTTGTATTGTATTATTGCTTCTTTTGCAAAGAGAGTGTATATTAAAAAATATAAAGAGTGGATTTAATGAGACAAGTGGGACAGTCCTAATTTGTCTCATTTTTTTGTTGTATTTTGTCGTTTTTTTCTTAGAAATTAGCATGGATACATACAAATATAGAATTAAATAGAGAAAAAGTAATTGATAATTCTTTAAAAATGTGATATAAATAACATAAAATTTTTAAAGCCTAATAAAATTAAATATAAAAACTTAGGAGATGAAAACATGGGAATAATAGAACTAATATTATTAGGCATAGGACTTGGAATGGACGCATTTGCAGTATTAATATGCAAAGGAATATCAATGAAAAAAATGGACTGGAAAAAAGCATGCATAATAGGTCTATATTTTGGTGGATTCCAAGCAATAATGCCTGTTATAGGCTATTTTTTAGGTTCGACATTTGAAAACATTATAACAAACTTTGACCACTGGATTGCATTTATTTTATTAGCAATAATTGGTGGAAATATGATAAAAGAATCGTTTAGCAAAGAAAGTGAAAATATAAGTAGTGATGTAGGCTTTAAAACTATGATTATATTAGCAATTGCAACAAGTATAGATGCACTAGCAGTAGGAATAACATTTGCATTTTTTAGGGTTAATTTAATTTTAGCAATTACACTTATAGGAACAATTACATTTGTATTATCAGTAATTGGAACAAAAGTAGGAAATAGATTTGGAGACAAATACGAAAATAAAGCGGAATTTGTAGGTGGAGTTATTCTTATTTTATTAGGGCTAAAAATATTATTAGAACATTTAGGAATACTGAATTTTTAAGTATTTAATAAGTACTGTATTTAAAAATAAAAATTTAAGGAGGAAAATATGATGAAAGAAACAAATTTAAAAATAGAAGGAATGCACTGTGCAGGATGCTCAACAAGATTAGAGAAAATATTAAATAATTTAGAGGGAGTAGAAAAAGCAAAAGTAAGTTTAGAAGAAAAGAAAGCAACAATAAAATATGATGAAACAAAAATCAATATAGAAAACATTAAAGAGGCAATTGAAGATGCAGGTTTCAAAGGAGAATAATTACTATGAAAAAAGTATTATTAAAAATTGATGGAATGACCTGTAGTGCTTGTTCTTCAGGACTAGAAAAATATCTAAACAAGCAAGACGGAATAAAACAAGCAACAGTAAATTTAATAATGAATAATGCAAACATAGAATATGACGAAAAAAAGCTAACACTAGAACAAGTAGAAAAATTTGTAGAAAAAGCCGGATTCACAAGTTTAGGAATAGACAATTTTGAAAAAGAAGAAAAGAAAAAATCAAACGAAAAATACAAACTAATAGCAATAACAATAATATCAATCTTAGTATTATATATATCAATGTCACATATGATTGGGTTGTCGGTAATTCCATTTTTAAACATGATGACACATCCAGTAAATTATGCAATATTACTATTTATTTTAACAACAATAGTATTAATTTTAGGAAAAGATATAATAAAAAATGGATATAAAAATTTAATACATAAAACACCCAATATGGACACACTAGTAATGATAGGAGTTTTAGCTAGTTATATTTACAGTATATATGGAACAATTCAAATTTTAAAAGGACATGCAATGAATGTAGAAAGTCTATATTTTGAATCAGCAGCAATAGTAATATTTTTTATAGAAATTGGAAGATATGTAGAAAATAAAAATAAAGATAAAACAAAAGAAGCATTGCAACAATTAATGACAATAACTCCAAATAATGCAGTAATTTTAAGAGATGGACAAGAGGTCACAGTATCATTAGACGAAATACAAAAAGGCGACATTGTAATATGCAAGCCTGGAGAAAAAATTGCGGTTGATGGAGAAATAACTGATGGAACAACACATATTAATGAATCATTTATAACAGGTGAGAGTGTACCAGTAAAAAGAGAAAAAGGTTCAAAAGTAATTGCTGGAAGCATAAATTATGAAGGAACGATAAAATATAAAGCAGAAAAAATCGGTAAAGAATCAACTGTTTCAGAAATCGTAAGACTTGTAACACAAGCCACAAGCACAAAAGCACCTATAGCAAAAATAGCAGACAAAATAAGCGGATACTTTGTACCAGTAGTTTTGGTAATTGCAGTTTTAGCATTTATTTTATGGTTACTAATTTCAAAGAATGTAGCAACTGCAATAAACATATTTGTAAGCACATTAGTTGTAGCATGCCCATGTAGTTTAGGATTAGCAACACCACTTGCAATAGTTATTGCATCAGGAAATGCAAGTAAAAAGGGAATATTAGTAAAAACAAGTGAAACATTAGAAAATGCACATAAAGTAAAAACAATTTGCTTTGATAAAACAGGAACACTAACAAAAGGCGAATTGAGTATTTCAAAAATATATAATTACAGAAATATAGAAGAAAAGGAAATATTAAGAAAAGTTGCAAGTATAGAAAATAAATCTGAACATCCAATAGCAAGAGCAATTGTAAAAAAAGCACAAGAAGATAAAATAAAACTAGAAGAAATAAAAGAATTTAAAGCAATACCAGGATTTGGAGTTGAAGGAATCACACAGAACGGAGATAAATACCTAATTGGTAATAAAAAATTAATGACAGAAAATAATATCAAAATAGATAATGAACAAGACGAAAAAGAGTTGGTAAATCAAGGAAACAGTATTTTGTTTGTTAGCCTAAATAATGAATTAATAGCATTAATTGGAGTAAAAGATATACTAAAAGAAAATGTTATTGAGGTAATACAAAAATTAAAAAATAGAAATATTGATATTGTAATGCTTACAGGTGACAATGAGAAAACTGCAGAAATAATTGCAAAAGAAATTGGAATTGATAAAGTTGTCTCAAATGTCACACCAAAAGAAAAATCAGAGCAAATAAAAAAATTAAAAGAAAACGGACTTGTAATGATGTGTGGAGATGGAATAAATGATAGTATAAGCCTTGTAACAGCAGATATTGGTGTATCAGTTTCAAGTGGTACAGACATCGCTATGGATTCCTCACAAGTAGTTCTTATGAATGATAACTTGAAAAAGATTAATGATTTAATTGAGATTAGCAAAAAAACTATACGAAATATAAAACAGAATTTATTCTGGGCATTTTTCTATAATATTTGTATGATTCCAATTGCTTGTGGTGTTTTGCAACCATTAGGAATTACTATGAATCCAATGATTGCAGCATTTGCAATGACAATTAGTAGTTTAACTGTAGTGCTAAATGCTTTGAGATTAAAAATCTAGAAAATATAAAAAGTCAATCTGAAGAGTTTGACTTTTTTTCTATTATAAACTATAATATTTATGTAGATTTTGAGGATAGAAATTCTAAGAAAGGATGAATTAAATTGAAAAATTTTAAAGAAATAATAGCAAAACAAATAGCAAAAACAATAGAAATAAATGAAAAAGAACTAGAAAGTTATATAGAAACACCAAAAGACACAAAAAATGGAGACTATGCATTTCCATGTTTCAGACTAGCAAAAGAACTAAGAAAAGCACCACCAGCAATTGCAAACGAAATAAAAGAAAAAATAGAACCAGTAGAAGAAATAGAAAAAATAGAAGTAGTAGGAGGATACTTAAACTTCTTTATAAACAAAGAAACTCTTGCAAAAGAAGTATTAGAAGAAATATTAAAAACAGAACAATATGGAAAATCAGAAATAGGAAAAGAAAAAAATATAGTAATAGATTACTCAGCACCAAACATTGCAAAACCATTTCATATTGGACACTTACGTTCAACAGTAATAGGTGGTGCATTATATAATATCTATAAATATTTAGGATATAATGTAACAGGAGTAAATCATTTAGGTGATTACGGAACACAATTTGGAAAGCTAATAGAAGGCTACAAAATGTGGGGAGAAGAATATGATATTGAAAAAGACCCAATAAATGAATTAACAAAAATCTATATAAGAATAAATGAAGCATGTAAAAACGATGAACAAATATTAGAGAATTGTAGAAATAACTTCAAAAAATTAGAAGACGGAGACCCATATTGCGTAGAAATTTGGAAAAAATTTAGAGAACTAAGTTTGCAAGAATTCCAAAAAGTATATGATTTACTTGGAAGCAAATTTGACTCATGGAATGGAGAATCATTTTACTCAGACAAAATGCCAGAAGTAATAGATATATTACAAAAAACAGGAAAACTAGTTGAATCACAAGGTGCAAAAATAATAGACTTAGAGGATAAAGGAATAAATACACCATGTATAATAGAAAAATCAAATGGCTCTACAACATATGCAACAAGGGACTTAGCAGCAATTTTGTATAGAGCTAGAACATATGATTTTGACAAAGCATTGTATGTGACATCATATGAGCAAGTATTACACTTTAAACAAGTATTTGAAGTTGCAAAACTTTTAGGATTAGATGAAAAATACACGAATGGATTAGAACATGTATCATTTGGAATGGTATTATTGCCAGAAGGTAAAATGTCAACCAGAGAAGGCAATATTATTAAACTGGAAGAATTGTTAAATGAAGCAATTTCTAGAGCAAAAGAAATAATAGAGCAAAAAAATCCAGACTTGGAAAATAAAGAAGAAGTTGCTAAAAAAGTTGGAATAGGTGCAGTTATATTTAATGATATGTCAGCATCAAGAATAAAAGATGAAGTATTTGATTGGAATACAATTTTGAACTTCCAAGGGGAAACAGGTCCATATATTCAATATACATATGTTAGAACAAAAAGTGTATTAGAAAAAGCAGGATATTTACCAAAAATTGAAGATGTAAATACAGAGAATTTATCAGATGATTATTCAATGGCAATTTTTAAATTAATTTATAATTTTGAGGATGTATTAGTACAGGTTACAGATAAAAATGAACCATCTATACTTGCAAGATATTTAATTGATTTAGCAAAAGCTTATAGTAGTTTTTATAATGAAAATAAAATTATTGTTGAAGATAAAGAAGTTCAAGATGCTCGTATTTATTTAACATATGCAACATCAGAAGTTTTGAAACAAGGAGCTAATTTGTTAGGAATAGAGATGCCAGAAAAAATGTAAAAAAGAGGAGTAGTAAAATTTACTACTTCAAATTTCATATTACTAATTTCCCCATTCTCTTTCCATAATGCCACCTGCTTTCTGTAATATGCTATCTAATTGTTACATAAATATTTTAACAATAATTTATAAAAAAAAGTGGAATATTAATTTTCCACTTTTTATTTACTATTTCTTTTTTTCATCTTTAACAACTTCTTTAATTGCACCTAAACTTGAAAGTGCACTAGTTGCTTCAAAAGGAATAAATACTTTATTAGCTTCTCCATCAGCAACTTTCTCTAGAGCCTCAAGAGATTTTAATTGAACTAATTTTTCATCAGGATCTGATTTCTTAATAGCCTCATAAACCATTTGAATTTCTTTAGCTTTAGCTTCAGCAACTTCTTTAATAGCTTGTGCTTCACCAGCTGCTCTAGTAATTCTAGCCTCTTTATCAGCTTCAGCCTCTAAGATAGCAGCTTGTTTTTTACCTTCAGCAATTGTTACAGCAGATTGTCTTTGAGCTTCAGATTCAAGAATTAAAGCTCTTTTATTTCTTTCTGCGTTCATTTCTTTTTCCATTGCATCTCTGATATCAGCAGGTGGTGTAATATCTTTGATTTCAACTCTATCAATTTTACATCCCCATCTATCAGTAGCTTCGTCAAGAACAACTCTTAATTGATTATTAATACCGTCTCTTGAACTAAATGTTTCGTCTAAGTCCATTTTACCAATGATATCACGAATTGTTGTAATTGCTAGGTATTCAATACCTTTTTTCAAACTTTGAATTTCATAAACTGCTTTTGCAGGGTCTGTTATTTGATAGAAAACAACAGTGTCTATTGTAATTGTTACATTATCTTTTGTAATAACTCCTTGAGGTGGAACATCCATTGTTTGTTGTTTTAAGCTAACTACGCTTCTTACATGGTCAAAAAATGGAATTATAATTGTAAGACCAGCATCTGCAACTTTGTAGAATTTACCCAATCTTTCAATTACATAAACCTCAGCTTGTTTAACGATTTTAATTGATTTGAATGCTATAATTAAAATTATAACTAATAATACGATTAAAAATCCCATATTAAATTTCCTCCCTTATTTATTTTATATAAATACTTAAAAAGTAATATTAAAAACTATATTTTATTTTCAACCTTTACAGATTTTACAATTGCCTTAACACCTTTTATTTCTAAAATTTCAACTTCTGTTCCTTCTTCAATAATTTGTTGATTATCACTTTCAGCAGTCCAAACTTCACCATTTAATTTTATTTGACCAACTGAATGAATAGGGTCAATAGTTTTTATTACTAAAGCTTTTTTGCCAATTATTGAGTATACATTTGTATTTGTTTTTTTGACATCAGCAAATTTTTTTACAAAAGGCTTGGTTGCAAAAATTAGGATTGTTGATGATATTAAAAAGATTGTAGTTTGAATTATTATGTTTGTTGTAAATATGCTAACTATCATTGCGATTAGTGCTCCTATTCCAAACCAGAATATTAAAAATCCAACTGTTGCTATTTCTCCTACAAAAAATAGTCCTGCAATTATTAACCATAATTTCCACATAATAATTTCTCCTTTATGAAATTTTTTGAACCTACATTTATATTATACTATAAAATGCTGGAAAAATAAAGCATTAGAAGAAAATTTGTTATAAAAATTAACACTAAATTTTATATAGTGTAACATATTGTCGAAATATTTTTGTTGACAAGTAATATAAAATCATGTTAATATATGACTACGCAATTTTTTTGACAATTGCATAGTTATATTTTAAAAAATAAAATGTAAAATTAAAATCAAACAACTTTGGAAGGACAAAAATATTTTTAGTAAATTAATCTAATTTATTAATTCAAATTTAAAGATTAAAAAGTTAAATTCATAATTTAAATCAAAAATATCCCTAAATATTGAGAGATAAGGCAAGAATGGAATGACACTTTAATGCAATTTGTCAAAAAAATATTTGAAAAGAGGTGAAAAAATACAAATAAAATGTTATAATAAGAAAGGAGGAAATTTATGCCTACAATAAGTATGTTTTATGGTATTATAATAAGAATGTATTATGATGACCATAATCCACCGCATTTTCATGCTTTTTATGGAGATTATAAAGCAATTTTTAATTTTGACGGTGAAATAATAGAAGGAACGATGCCAAGTAGTAAAAAGAAACTAATTATTGCATGGACACTTATCCATAAAGACGAATTAAAAGCAAATTGGCAACTAGCAAAAAATAGTGAAATATTATATAATATAAATCCTCTAAACTAAATTAAGGAGATTTGTTTATGAAAGAAATTATAAAAGTAGAACCATTAAAAGATTATAAACTATTATTGACATTTAGTAATAATGAAAAAAAAATAAAAGATATGAAACCATATCTAGATAAAGGTGTATTTAAAAAATTAAAAAACATAAATTTTTTTAATAGTGTCGAAATTAAATTTGGAACTATTTCTTGGGGTGAAGATATAGACATGTGTGCAGATAGTTTATATGATACAAGTGAAAAATATTAAAATAAGAACAAGTCATACAATATTTAAAATTGCATGACTTGTTCTTGTAATTTCAAAAAAAAAATGATATATTATAGCAGTAAACAAAAAAGAAAACAAAACATAAAATAAAAAGAAGGAAAGTGGGTGTGATAAATTGGAAAACAAAGAAATAAAAGAAAATTTAGAAAAAATTATATCAAAAGAAAGAATAAAACAAAATGAACCAATGAAAAACCACACATCATTTAAAATAGGTGGACCTGCAGAATTTTATATCAAAATAAAATCAATAGAAGAACTACAAAAAATACTAAAATTTGCAAAAAAAGAAAACATCAAAATAACAATAATAGGGAACGGAAGCAATGTACTAGTATCAGACAAAGGAATAAAAGGAATAGTAATAAGAACAAATTTAAAAGAAATAGAGATAGAAGAAAAAGAACAAAACAAAATAGAAATAACAGTAGATGACGCAGTTCCAATAGGATTTCTAGCACAAAAATTATTGAAAGAAGAAATAGCAGGATTTGAAGAAATAGCAGGAATTCCAGGTACAATAGGTGGCGCTATTTTAATGAATGCAGGTGCACATGGGAAAGAGATAAAAGATATAGTAACAGAAGTAACAGCAATGGATTATAATGGAAGAATATTTAACTTTACAAATGAAGAGGCGGAGTTTACATATAGACATAGTAAATTTTCAAATGGTGAATACATAATTCTTCAGGCTAAAATGTTATTGCAAAAAGGCAGTAAAGAAGAGATAAAAGCTAAAATGGATGAATATGCACAATATAGAAAAGAAAAACAACCAATAGAGTATCCATCAGCAGGAAGTACATTTAAAAGAGGAACAGATTTTATAACTGCAAAACTTATTGACGAAGCAGGATTAAAGGGCTATTCAATAGGCGGTGCTAAGGTTTCAGAAAAACACGCAGGATTTATAATAAACACAGGTGATGCAACATCACAAGATGTGTTAGATTTAGCAAAGTACATTACAGATAAAGTTTATGAAAAATTTAGAAAGAAAATAGAATTTGAAATTAGGATTTTAAAGTAATATTATTTTATGTCCTTTTTGGAACCGATGTTAAATTGAAAACTGTTAAAAAGCAAGCATTGCAACAATGTCCCAAAAAGAACCGTCCCCAAAAGGACAAAAAGGACACAAAAATATTTGGAGGTAGTATTAAGAAATGAATGGAATTATAAAGTGGTTTGACCCAAAGAGTAAATTAAAAAGATGGATGCTATTAATATTAATAGGAATAGCATTAGTATGTTATGGAACAGCAGAAATACTAGTATTAAAAGAAATGTCATTTGGTGAATTAACAAAAATAATAATAACATTTGTAATTGGTGTAATTGCAATAGTGTCAGGATTAATATTCTTAAATAAAAGAATTTTAGAAATTTTAATAGAATCAACAGATGACAGAATGAATGATAAAAGTAATGTAAATGTAAAATCATTAATATTTAACAAAAAAGTATATCATCAAGGACCTAACATTGTAGTAATTGGTGGAGGTACAGGGGTAAATACAGTGCTTGCAGGACTAAAAAAATACACAGATAATTTAACTGCAATTGTTACAATATCAGATTATGGAGAGCCAAAAAGTGAGTCTAGAAAAGAATTGCATACAATGCCATTAAATGATGTAAAAGACAGTATTGTTGCTCTTTCTACACAAGAAGGAGAAATGGACAAACTATTTAATTATAGGTTTACGGATGGTATATTAAGAAATTTAACATTTGCAGACATATATTTTAGTGCTATGAAAAATGTGAATAAAGATTTTGCAGATTCAATTATAAAAAGTAATGAAGTATTAAATATTGTTGGAAAAGTTTTACCAGTAACATTAGATGAAATGAATATAACTGCAGAACTTCAAAATGGATACCTAGTAACAGAAAAATCAAAAATTCCAGAAGTTGTATATGATAGAGTAACAAAAATAAATAGAATATATTTAAATCCAACAAATTGTAGACCTGCACCAGGAGTAATAGAAGCAATAAAAGAGGCAGATTGTATAATAATTGGACCAGGAAGTCTATATACAAACGTTATACCAAATTTGTTGGTAAATGGTGTAGCAAAAGCAATAAAGGAATCAACAGGATTAAAAGTTTATATAAGTAATATAATGACAGAACCAGGACAGACAGATGAATATAGTGTTTCAGACCATTTAAATGCGATAATAGACCATTGTGGAAAAGGAATTGTAGATTATTGTATTTATGATACAGGAGAAGTTGTTCCAGAATTTATAAAAAAATATAATTTAGAGGGACAAGACTTAGTAGATGGCAATATTGACAAAGTAAAAGGAATAACATTTTTACAAAGAAATCTATCAATGATATCAGCAGATGGTTGTATAAGACATGACCCAGAATTAGTTGCTGAATCAATAATTGGACTTATATGTGATGATTTAAAATATCAAGATAAGCAAAATGACCCACAATATTTGATGTTAAACAATAAATTAAGAGAAGACAAGAGAGTTAATAAAATAAAAAAACAGATGGCAAAAGATGCTAAGAAAGGCAAAAAAGAAAAGAAAGATACACATAAAAGCAAATTTAGAAGCAAATATAACGATAGAATAGAATCAATAAAACAAGCAGATGAAATGATAAAACTTAAAGAACAAAAAATGAAAAAAGAAGCTAAAAAAATGAAAAAGGCTAAAAAAGAGGAAAAAACAAATAGACCACAAAACAAAAAATTTGTGGAAGATAAAGAAGTTTTGGAATTTAGAAAAGAATATGAAAAAAGTATGAGGGAGCCAGTAAAAACAAAAAGAAAAGTAACAACAAGTGAACTTCCTAAAAGTCAAAGAGGAAGGAGAAGAAAAACACCTCAACAAATGGAAATATTAAAGAAATTTGATAAATAGATTTTATATAGAAGAAAGTATGTAATAAAATATAGAAAGGAGAGTATGATACATTTATGTTATAAAATATATCATACAAAAAATTATGAAAGTTACTAAAGAAAATTTAAATATAGAAAATGGATTAAAAAAAGAATGGCTTATAACAAACGGATTAGGTGGATTTGCAGGTTCAACAATTATAGGAGCAAATACAAGAAAATACCATGGATTATTAATAGCACCATTAACACCACCGGCAAGAAGATATTTAATATTATCAAAAGTTGATGAGAGTATTCAGATAGGTGAAAATAAATATGATTTATATACAAATGTAGGAGAAAACTATATTTCACAAGGATATAAATATCAAGAAAAATTTGAAAAAGATATATTCCCAACATTTTCATATAAAATTGAAGATGCACAAATATCTAAAACAATATGTATGGAATATGGAAAAGAAATGGTTGGGGTTTACTATAAAATCAAAAATTCCAATAAAACATCAAAATTAACTTTAGCACCAATTGTTAATTTTAGAGATTTTCATACAATGAGTACAGACCATATATTTGATGTAAGACAACAAATAAATGGAACAAAGGTCAAATTAGTAATAGATGGTAAATCAAATTTTCCAGTATACATGAATTTGTCAGAAGGAAGATATATAGAACATCAAAATGATACATTTAGAGATATGTTTTATATAGAAGAACAAAAAAGAGGGTTTTATCCGAAAGAAAATCATTGTGTAACAGGTGTTTACGAGGTCGATTTACAACCTAATGAAGAAAAAGAAATTTATTTTGTATGCGGATTTGAAGAAAATATAGAAGAAGTAAATCTTAAAAAAATTATTCAAAATGAAACAAATAGAATAAATGAAATAATAGAAAATGCACAAATATCAGAAAATAGTAAAGAAAAACAAGAATTAGCAAAAGAATTAATAAAAGCATCAGACCAATTCATAGTTTATAGACCAACATTTAAATTACACACAATTATAGCAGGTTATCCGTGGTTTTTGGATTGGGGAAGAGATAGCTTGATTTCACTTGAAGGACTATTACTAAAAACAAAAAGGTTTGATTTAGCAAAAGAAATATTATTAACAATGATAAGAGATATAAAATATGGACTAGTTCCAAATGGATATTCAGGTTTTGATAATAGACCGTTATATAATAGTGTTGATGCGTCATTACTTTTATTTGAACAAGTACAAAAATACTTGGAATACACAGGTGATTATGATTTTATTAAAGAAAATATATATGAAAAATTACAAATAGTAATAGAAAATTATATAAAGGGAATAGATGTAGACAATAATAATATTTTCTTAGATAAAGATTTTCTTATATCATCAGGAACAGAAAATACTCAAAATACATGGATGGATGCAAAAACTAATGGAATAGCATCAACACCTAGAAATGGTAAAGCAGTAGAAATAAATAGTTTATGGTATAATAGCCTGATGGTAATGGCTGATTTAACTGAAAAAATGAACAAGAATAAAGAAAATGAACTCACAGATACAGACAGTAAAGCACAAATAAAAAAATACAAAGATTTAGCAAAAAAATGTAAAAAATCTTTTAAAGAAAAATTTTATAATGCAAAAAGAAAATGTCTATATGATGTCATTGGAGATAATAAAATAAGACCAAATCAATTATTTGCACTTTCATTAACATATCCTATAATTGAACCAAATTCAGAAGAAGCATACAACATTATAAATGTAGTTGAAAAGAAATTATTAAATAATTATGGTTTAAAATCATTAGCAAAAGGAGAACCTAATTATATAGAAATATATGAGGGAGATAGCTTTAGAAGAGATATGAGCTATCATCAAGGAATAACATGGACATGGTTATTAGGACTATATTTTAACTCTTTAAGAAATATGATAAAATCAGAAAAGAGAAAAACATATAAGGCTAAGTTAGAAGAAAAGTTAGAAAAATTTGTGAATACTACGGTAAGAACTTTTAAAAAAGAAGTAAATGAAAGAGGATGTTTAGGAAGTATTGCAGAAATTTATGATTCAGTAAAACCATTTGAACCAAAAGGTGCAATATCACAAGCATGGAGTGTAGCAGAAATTTTAAGAATGTCCTTATAAGTTTTGTCCATTTGGGGACGGTTCTTTTTGGGACATTTTAGAAAAGTTATGAGATTTTCTTTATAATTTTGTAATAAAAGTAAGCAAAGGGGAAAAAATATGACAATAGAAGCTTTAGAAAAAGAACTAAAATTTGGTCAATTACAATCACTGTATCTATTATATGGAGAAGAATTATACTTACTAGAAAGTAATTTAAAAAGAATAAAAACATTATTTGGTGAATGTGTAAAAGGCATTAATTTTATAATGATAGATGAACAAAATGTATCAGAAATAATATCAGATATAGAAACACCAAGTTTTGGATATGAAAAAAAATTAATTATTGCACGAAATACGGGGCTATTCAAAAAAGAGGGAAAAAGAAAAACAGGAGATAATGCTAAAATAAAAGATAAATTAGCAGAATATATTGAAGAAAATATAAAAATTATAAATGAATCTGTTGTCATGGTATTTGTTGAAGAGGAAGCTGACAGTAAATCTGTAATATATAAAACTATTGAAAAAAATGGTGTTGTGTGTAAATTTGATTTTCAAAAAGCAAATCAAATAGAACAGAGGATTAAAACTATTTGTAGTGCTTACAAGGTAAATATAGATTCTCAAACATTGAGATATTTTATTGAGTGTTGTGGTACAAATATGCAAGATTTAATAAATGAAATTAGAAAATTAATTGAATATGCTGGCGAAAACGGAACAATTAAAAAAGATGATATTGATAAATTGTCAATTAAAAAATTAGAGAGTGTAATATTTGATTTGACAGATGATTTAGGAAAAAAAGATATAACAGGAGCATTGCAGGTTTTACAAAATTTGATTTATGCAAAGGAACCATTAGCGAAAATTTTAGTTACATTATATAATCATTTTAAAAAGTTGTATATAACTAAAATGGCTTTAAATTCTAATAAAGATTTGGCATCAAGTTTGAATTTAAAACCAAATCAGATGTTTTTGACTACAAAATATAAAGTGCAATCAAAGTATTTTAAAGAAAAGGATTTGAAAAATATTTTGCAGGATTTATGTGATTTGGATTATAATTTTAAAAATGGTAGAATTGATTTGCAGGTTGGTATGGAAACTGTTTTATGTAGATATTGTTCATAACTTTTCTTGGAATCTCTACATAATGGCAACAAATTCTAATGTAAATACTCAAACAATATATTATAAAAATGTATAATAAAACCAAATGTTGATAAAAATAAATAAGAAAAAATATTTTTATTGATAGGTGGTTTTTTTATGTTAAGAAAATTAAAAAATAAACAAAAAACAATAAAATTAATAACGATAGTAATACTTTTAGTATCATTAATATCAGCAATAGCAATTTACAAAAATCAAAAAGAAAACACAACAATAGAAACATTATCAAAATATGGTTCTAGAGGATCAGAAGTAACACAAATACAAACAAAATTAAAAAGATGGGGATATTATTCAGGAAGTGTTGATGGCATTTATGGAACACAAACTGTAAATGCAGTAAAATATTTTCAAAGAAAAAATGGCTTAACAGCAGATGGAATAGCCGGTCCTGCAACATTAAAAGCAATGGGAATAACATCGTCTTCATCAAGCAGTTCATCATCATCAAGTTATAACAGTAATTTGAATTTGTTAGCAAGAGTTATTTATGGAGAATCAAGGGGAGAACCATATACAGGACAAGTGGCTGTTGGGGCTGTTGTAATGAATAGAATAAAAAGCAGTTCTTTTCCAAATACGTTGTCAGGAGTTGTTTATCAGTCAGGAGCTTTTGATGCTGTAAAAGATGGACAAGTTAATTTGGCACCAAATTCTACAGCGATAAAAGCAGCACAAGATGCAATGAATGGATGGGACCCAAGCTATGGTGCAATTTATTATTTTAATCCATCAACTGCAACTAACAAATGGATTTGGTCTAGACCTATGACTGTAACAATTGGAAAACATAGATTTTGTAAATAAAACATTATAAAGTAACATAAAATAATGAAAAATTAGTATTGATGTTTTATTTAAAAAATGTTATAATGTAAACCGAAAAAGGTATAAAAGCCTTTCGAATTAATTTCGGAGGGCAAACTTTATTTTTTTGACCTCCGAAATTAGCAACTATAGTTGGCAATATAAAAAGGAGGATGTTACATGAGTAAGTCAGTATTGTTAAGATGGAGAACCAACAAAAAAGAGTTCTGCAAAATTGTTCAGCGGGAGGATTTGTGCAGCGACTTTTTGGCTGTCGCTTCTAAACACGAAGACGTTTTCGTTTCAATGGTAGAAGATTTAAATGAAATCATCAGAAACGCAGAAAGCATTTTCTGGGATGCAGACAATGTTAAAAAACAGAAAATACCTGTGGTGTTAGAATACTGGTATGCTGATGGGAATACTAGTCAGTATACGGTAGAGCCAGAAGAAATGACTACGGAAATTAAGGAGATACTTGAAAAGGTTCTTTTTAAAAAGTCAGAAGATGATGGAAAATATGAAATCCCAGAAAATATTAGGATTTCTTGGCTGACAAATGGTGAAAGAATTGAAAAAGTAGTAAGTAGACGGGATGTAATGAGCATTTTTAACCCATACATCTACACAGATGCCATGAACAATGGAATTGCAAAGAGAATAATGGCAGTAATTCCATATAGCTTAAGCTGGTACATTGCATGGGATAATCCGGCTGAGATTAATTCATTATTTTATGAAGTTGGTGAACCGTGCATTAAAAAAAGTATTACTATTCCTGGAATTCACCGGAAGATTTGGGGCGAATTAAAAAAACTCTGTGACATGTAATCAAAAAGCTTGGTACTAATAAAGTACCAAGCTTTTTGATTGATAATATATTTATTGACTTTAATACAAAAAGATAATATAATACAAAAAAATGTCTTTTTGTCCATTTGGGGACGGTTCTGTTTGGGACATCGTAGAAAAAAGGACATTGCTAAAAGCCAACAGCTACAACCAATTGAAAATATAGCATTAATAAGAAATGTCCCAAACAGAACCGTCCCCAAATGGACACCAAAAATATAGAAAGGAAGAAAAAATATAGAAATGTCAAAATTTGTACATTTACACATACATAGTGAATTTAGTTTATTAGACGGAGCAAATAGAATAAAAGACTTGCCAGTAAGAGCAAAAGAATTAGGAATGGACTCAATAGCAATAACAGATCACGGAGTAATGTTTGGAGCTATTGATTTTTATAAAGCATGTAAAAAAGAAGGCGTAAAACCAATAATAGGATGTGAAGTATATGTTGCACCACGTTCAAGGTTACAAAAAGAACCAGGAATAGACAATCATTACTATCACTTAATTTTACTTGCAAAAAATAATGAAGGATATAAAAATTTAAGTAAATTAGTTTCATTAAGTTTTGTTGATGGATATTACTATAAACCTCGTATTGATAGAGAAATATTAGAGAAATACCATGAAGGCATAATATGCCTAAGTGCATGCCTTGCAGGAGAAGTAAATCAGGCTTTATTAGCAAATCAAACTGAAAAGGCTGAAGAAATAGCATTATGGCATAAAAAAGTTTTTGGTGATGATTATTATATAGAAATTCAAAATAATGGACTAAGAGAACAAGTTTTAGCAAATCAAAAATTGGTTCAATTAGCCAGAAAACTTGATATTCCATTAGTTGCAACAAATGATGCACATTATCTAAAAAGAGAAGATGCATATAATCACGAAGTTTTGTTATGTATTCAAACAGGAAAAAGAATGAGTGATGAAGACAGAATGAAATTTGACACAGACGAATTATATGTAAAATCACCAGAAGAAATGTCAGAATATTTCAAAGCGTTTCCAGATGCAATTGAAAATACTGTAAAAATAGCCGAACAATGTAATGTTGAATTTGAATTTGGACACACAATATTGCCTAATTATGATGTGCCACCAGAATATCCAACACATTATGACTTCTTAAAAGAATTATGTGATAAGGGCCTAGAAAAAAGATACGGAAAAAATTTATCAGAAGAAATACAAAAAAGAGCAGAATATGAATTAGGAATAATCAAAAAAATGGGATATGTTGATTATTACCTAATAGTATGGGATTTTATACATTATGCAAAAACAAATGGAATACCAGTAGGACCAGGAAGAGGTTCAGGTGCAGGTTCTATTTTGGCATATGCAATTGAAATAACAGATATTGACCCAATAAAATATGGGTTGCTATTTGAAAGATTTTTGAACCCAGAAAGAATAAGTATGCCTGATTTTGATGTTGACTTTTCGGATGAAAGAAGACAAGAAGTTATAGATTATGTTGCAAGAAAATATGGACATGACCATGTATCACAAATAATCACATTTGGAACAATGGCTGCAAAAATGGTAATAAGAGATGTTGCAAGAGTTTTGGACTATCCATATGCAGAAGCAGATGCATTGGCAAAAATGATTCCAAATGAAATTCATATAACAATTAAAAAAGCCTTAGAGCAAAACAAAGAATTAAGAGATAGATATGAAACAGATGAGCAAACTAAAAAAATATTAGACATAGCAATGGGACTTGAAGGAATGCCAAGACAGGCATCAACACACGCATGTGGAGTTGTTATAACAAAAGATCCAGTAGATACATATGTTCCACTTTATGTAAGAGATGGACAAATAAACACTCAATACATAATGACAACACTTGAAGAATTAGGACTATTAAAAATGGACTTTTTGGGATTAAGAAACCTGACAGTTATTCAAAACACAATAGATATGGTTAAAGAAAACCACGGAATTGATGTAGAATTTGACCATGATATGTCAGACCCAAAAGTATATAAATTATGGCAAGACGGAAACACATCAGGAATATTCCAATTTGAATCACAAGGAATGACAAACTTTATGAAAGAATTGAAACCAGACTGTTTGGAAGATTTAATAGCAGGTGTTTCATTATATAGACCTGGTCCTATGGACCAAATACCAAGATATATTAGAGGAAAACAAAATCCAGGTCACAATGAATATACACACCCAAGCCTAGAACCAATACTAAATGTAACATATGGATGTATGGTTTACCAAGAGCAAGTTATGCAAATAGTTAGAGACTTAGCAGGATATTCATTAGGAAGAGCGGACTTAGTTCGTAGAGCCATGGGTAAGAAAAAACTTGATGTAATGGCAAAAGAAAGAGAAGTATTTATACATGGACAAGTAGATGAAGAAGGAAATGTAGTTGTACCAGGATGTGTAAGAAATGGAATAGACGAAGCTTCTGCCAACAAAATATTTGACGAGATGGCAGAATTTGCAAAATATGCGTTTAACAAATCACATGCTGCATGCTATGCAGTTGTATCATATAGAACGGCATATTTAAAAGCATATTATCCTGCAGAATTTATGGCTGCAACTTTAAATAGTTATTTAGGAAATTTAGACAAAGCACCTCAATATATTGATGAGTGCAAAAGACTTGGAATTCAAATTTTAAAACCTGATATAAATAAAAGTTTTGAAAAGTTTACAGTAGAAGTAGAAAAGAAAACTTCTATGTATGTAGAAAGTGAAATAAAAAGCAACAGCAAAAATGATATAGAAACTGATGGAGTTGGAAAAATTCGTTTTGGCCTTGGAGCAATAAAAAATGTAGGAACAGTCCCAGTTGAAAATATTGTAGCTGAAAGACAAGAAAATGGAGAATACAAAAACTTTATAGATTTTTGTGAAAGAATAGCAGACACACAAGTAAATAAAAAATGTGTAGAAAGTCTAATAAAAGCAGGAGTATTTGACGTGTTTGAACAAACAAGAGCAACATTATTAGCTTCATTTGAAACAATTATGGACACAATTCAAAGTGGAAAGAAAAAAGGTTTAAATGGACAAGTTTCAATGTTTGATATAGGAACAGAGCAAGAAAAAGAAGAAATGGAAAAACAAAAATATCAATTTAATGAACGTCCAGAAATGCCTGAAAAAGAATTACTTTCAATGGAAAAAGAAATGCTTGGAATTTACATTTCGGGACATCCACTTGAAAAATTAAGGGAACAAATTATGCATTCAACAAATATCAATAGTATGGACTTAGTCCAAATAAGTGAGCAAAACTTAACAAATAATGATAATAGTGCTAACGGGGATGAAATAGCAAATGTTCAAGCAAGAAATAGTAAGCCTAAATTTTTAGATGGTCAAAAAGTAAAGTATGCCGGAATAATTACTTCAATTAAGAAAAAATATACAAAAAATAATAAAATTATGGCATTTATTACAATAGAAGATTTGTATGGAACTGCAGAAGTACTTGCTTTTGAAAATGCAGTTATAGGAGCGGGAAGAAGTTTAGTTGAAGAGAATATTGTTTTAATTGATGGTCGTTTGAGTATCAGAGATGACCAAGAACCAACTATAATTGCAAATGAAATTAAGGATTTAGGAGAAGAAAAACCAAAGGTTGTTACTTTTGATATTACTGATTTTACTGAAGAGCAAAAGGAGAAGTTGAGATGTGCTATTAAGTATTTTTCTGGTGATAAGAATAATATGAATGTTCAGGTTAAAATTGGTGATGATATTAGACCTTGTGGTGCTATTTATTATAATGATGAGATTAAAAAAATTTTTGAGAAGTTATTATATGTTTACGATGAATGATAAATGCACTTAACTTTATGTTAACTTTTTGAACTTTTAAGTTTATAATATTATTAGTTACAAATAAATTAGTATATAAGGAGAATGACTATGCAATTTGACTTGAAACATGATAATGAAAACTGTACTTTTATTGTACGTCGACATGAAGCAACTGATGGTAAGCAACTTATAATCAAAGATTTGGAGCTTGAGGATCCAGAGTTACTTTTCCGGAACTCTATTGAGTCAGAAATAAAAAGGAGAGTAATGGAATTCTTTGATTGCAACAATGTTACATTAGAGATAGATGAAGATACAAAACTAAAAATATCCTGTGTACTCAAATGTAACAAAGAGGCTTTTGAAGCCGAATAAAAGTCTCCAACCCCAACGTAAAATATTTTGCGTTGGGGATTTTTTTTAAGAGTTCATATAAGTTGTTTACAGTTCAGTAATGAAATTTCTTTAAATACCTGTGAATAATATTTTTCATATTTTCTCAGGTTCCCGACATAACGTTAACAAATTCTAATGTAAATACTCTAACAATACCCGAATACAGGACCCTTTAGAGCATTTACTTAAGAATTTGTAACACTATTTTGGTCACATTCGAAATATATTCAAAATATTATTCACAGGTATTTAAAGAAATTTCATTACTGAACCGTAAAATAAGTTGATTATAATAATAAAAAAGGCTTTACATAAATTGACTTTTATATAAAAATCTGGTACAATTGCAAATGTTACTTGTATATGTTACAGAATTTAGGAGGTACACTTATGGAAGAAACTAGACGGTATCTGAATATGATTGATATTCCTGTAGACATCGTTAATGAAAAAGAATTAAAGAAGGGAAGTGTCATAATAACAATAAAAAAGAGAGGTTAAAACCATGGTGGACAATAAAAAAATTTTTGATGAGCTTTATGAATTTGTCAATAGCAATAAATCAAAAAAAAATCTGACTGTTTCGATTGGAGAAGATGAAACTGTAGAAGGTATGATCTATGAGCATACTTGGCCAATTGAAATAATAAAAAAGAAGAAAAGAAAGGACAATATAAAGTTAGTTCTTTCCAAGTCATGAGTAACAAAAGCGGGTTTCCATATTTGGACCCGCTTTAAAAATTAAAAAGTAAATATTATAATATATTTATCATGTAAATAAAATGTTTAAAATTATCCTAATAATTTTTCCAATTCTTTAATTTTATCTCTAATCTCAGCAGCTTTTTCAAATTCCATAGAAGCAGCATATTTAAGCATTTCGTCTGTTAATTTAGCAATAGTATTCTTAATATCATCAGCATTTTCCATCTTAAACTCAACACCAATATCTTCCTGCTTAGTAATACTAATATTATCTCTAATAGATTTTTTAATTGTTTTAGGAGTAATTCCATGTTCAAGATTATATTGCTCTTGAATGCGACGTCTTCTGTTAGTCTCAGAAATTGCTTTTTCCATAGAATCAGTAAGCTCGTCAGCATACATAATAACTGTTCCGTCAGTATTTCTAGCAGCACGTCCAATAGTTTGAATTAAAGAACGCTCTGAACGTAAGAAACCTTCTTTATCTGCATCTAGAATTGCCACTAATGAAACTTCAGGAATATCAAGTCCTTCTCTTAAAAGATTTATACCAACTAAAACATCAAATTCACCTAAACGAAGATTTCTTATAATTTCCATTCTTTCAAGTGCTTTAATGTCTGAATGCATATAATTAACTTTAATATCCAAACTTTGTAAATATGAAGTTAAATCTTCAGCCATTTTTTTAGTAAGAGTAGTAACCAAAACCCTTTCATGTTTTTCCACTCTAATACGAATTTGCTCAATTAAATCATCAATTTGATTTGAAACAGGTTTAACTTCAATTTTAGGGTCTAAAAGACCAGTTGGCCTAATAATTTGTTCAACAACATTATCTTTGCTATGTTCTTTTTCATAATCAGCAGGTGTTGCACTAACGAAGATAACTTGATTAATTTTTTCTTCAAATTCCTCAAATTTCAAAGGTCTGTTGTCATATGCAGATGGAAGTCTGAAACCATAATTAACTAAAGAATCTTTACGAGCACGGTCACCATTGTACATTGCTCTAACTTGAGGTATTGTAGCATGTGATTCATCTATTAACAAAAGAAAATCTTTAGGCATGTAATCGAACAAGGTAAATGGAGGAGAACCAGCTGGCCTACCACTTATGTGTCTTGAATAATTTTCAATTCCCTGACAGAAACCAGTTTCTTTCATCATTTCCATATCAAAATTTGTTCTTTCATCAATTCTTTGTGCTTCAATTAATTTATTATTATCTTTAAAGTATTTAATTCTTTCTTGCAATTCTTCATTAATTGTAACAAGAGCACGCTCCATTTTATCAGAAGTTGTAACATAGTGAGAATTAGGGAATACCATAACATGAGCTCTTTCTGCTATAGCCTTACCAGTTAGTGGGTTGATTTCATGAATTTTTTCTATTTCATCACCCCAAAACTCAACTCTTATTGCAGATTCACTTTGGTCAGATGGATAAATTTCCAAAATATCGCCTTTTGCTCTAAAAGTACCTCTTTTAAAATCGATTTCATTTCTTGAATATTGCATATTTACCAGCTTTTTCATAACTTCTTCTCTAGATTTTTGCATGCCAGGGCGTAAAGAAACTATCATGTGCTCATAATCTATTGGGTCACCCAAACCATAAATACATGAAACAGATGCAACAATTATAACATCTCTTGTTTCAAATAATGATGCTGTTGCAGAATGACGAAGCTTGTCAATTTCGTCATTTATAGATGCGTCTTTTTCAATATATGTGTCAGAAGCTGGAATGTAACTTTCTGGTTGATAGTAGTCGTAATAAGATACAAAGTATTCAACATTATTTTCTGGGAAGAATTCTTTGAATTCTGAATACAATTGTCCTGCTAGTGTTTTGTTGTGGGCTAGAACTAATGTTGGTTTTTGAACTTTGTTTATTATATTTGCCATTGTGAATGTTTTTCCAGAACCTGTTACTCCTAGTAATGTTTGAAATTTTTTACCTTCTTCTATTCCTTTTGATAGGTATTCTATTGCCTTAGGTTGGTCACCTGTGGGCTGGTAATCTGAATGTAATTTAAACATTTTTACCTCCTTTATGATTTATAAAATATATTTATTATAGGAAAAGATATCACATAAATGATAAGCAATGTGATATCTTTTTCTTATGTTATTTTTATTAAGTGATAATTGAATGTTATTGTTATAATTATAGCATAATCTATTTATTTATACAATAAATTTTACAAATAAACATAAAATATTAGAGTAAAGGTTTTAAAAAAAATTTTTTTATGATAAGATATTGTAAAAAAGGAGATAGATAAAATGGAAAATCAAATATCAATGGAACAAATTAAAAAATTTAGAAAAAATTATAATTCAGATAAGACAAACAAAATAATAGAGAATGTAATAACAAAAAATGGTTTAGAAAATGCGTGTATTAATAGAGATATCATAATAGAAAATCAACCAATTTTTAATATTGAATTACCAGAAAGTAAAAGATATGATCAAAAGGATAATTGGAGATGTTGGATTTTTGGTGGATTAAATTTAATAAAACATAATATAGCCAAAAATTTAGACATGAATGTTATGGATTTAGAATTATCTAATAATCATATTGCATTTTATGATAGATTGGAGAAATCAAATAATGCATATGAAAATATAATAAATTTAGATAATGTGGATTTTGACTATCTTCATAAAGATGAAGTATTAAAGTTTTGTGTTTCAGAAGGTGGTTATTGGGATATGTTTGTATCTATAGTAAATAAGTATGGAATAATTCCTTACTCATATAATCCTGATACTGTTGAAAGTACAGCTATGCAAAGAGTAGAATATTTGTATACTGAAAAAATAAAAAAGGATATTTTAAAATTAATAGATTTAAAGAAAAATGGAATAGATATAAATACATTAAGAGAAGAAAAAAATAAATTTTTACAGGAAAATTATATTTTGTTATGTAAAATATATGGAGAACCTACAGTAGAATTTGATTTTGAATATAAAGATAAAAGTGGTAATTATAAAAAAATAGAAAATTTAACACCAATTGAATTTAAAAATAGATTTTTGGATTTGAAATTAGAAAATTTTGTAACAATAGGGAATATACCTATGTACAATAAAGAATATTATAAAGTATATCAAAAGAAACATTTAGGAAGTGTTTATAGAAAATCTTATGTTAAATATTTAAACTTACCAATTGAAGATTTAAAAGAATTGACTATAAAACAACTAAAAGATAATTTACCAGTATATATGGGAGCACATATTTTAAAATTCAGAGATAAAAAATCGGGAATTTTAGATACAAGATTATACAACTATGAAGATACATTAGGATTGAAGATATTATCTAAAGAAGAAGCATTAAATTTATATGATATAAGCATGCATCATATTATGGCCTTTACAGGTGTTAATTTAATAGACAATAAACCACAAAGGTGGAAAATTGAAGACAGTTATGGAGACAAAGAAAAAGTAAATGGATATTATATTATGAATGATAATTTCTTCAATGAATTTGTATTAAGTGTAGTAATAGATAAAAAATATCTGACAGAAAAACAATTGAGGCTTTTAGACCAAGAGCCAATTGAATTTGGAGTTGAAGATCCATTTTAATATTTAGTTTGATTTTTTTGTTTAAAGTATAATGGAACAAACAAAATAATGAAATATAAAATAGAAACAAAAAAAGTTCTAAAATAAAATAACAAGCATATAATATTAAAAAATAAAGTGCAAGGAGAAGAAAAATGCAGTTTATAAAATATTGTATGCTTTTTTTAGTTTTTATATCATCAGCCTTAATAGGCAAATATATATCACAAAAATATAAATTCAGGGTAGACGAGCTAGAAGAAATTAAAAATGCATTGAACATATTTAAATCGAAAATAAAATTTACATATGAACCAATACCAGAAATATTCAAACAAATATCAGGAAATACCAGTAAGAATGTATCAAAATTATTTAAAAATGCTATAGAAAAAATGGAAACAGATTCAGCAAGCGTAGCGTTTGAAAAATCAGTTGATGAGTATGTGGGAAATTTGAATATGGGGGACAAACAAGCAATAAAATCACTTTCAAAATTATTGCGGAATAACGGATAGTGATGGACAATTGAGTCAAATTGAAGTGACAGAGAATTTTTTAGATGAACAGATTAGACAAGCTCAAGAAGAAAAAAACAAAAATGAAAAATTATATAAAAAGCTAGGAATGAGTATAGGTATGGCTATAGTTATTATTTTAATGTAACTGTATATTTAAAATAGTGTAAGTTTTTGAGACTAAATAAATTTATTGGATATAAATATAAAATGTAATTAGGGGGATTTTGTATGAGTATAGATTTATTATTTAAGATAGCAGCGATTGGAATTTTAGTTGCGGTTTTATATCAAGTTTTGGTAAGAGCAGGTAGAGAAGACCAAGCAATGATGACCACTCTTGCAGGTCTTGTTATTGTTTTGACTATGGTAATAAAAGAAATAAGTGGATTATTTGACACTGTAAGAACATTATTCAATTTATAAAAAATGGGATTGAGGGGGACTGCCTAAATCCTAAAAAAGAAAGGGCATATAATGGAAATTATTAAAATAGTAGGAATTGCTTTAATTGCGCTGGTTATAATAATAATGCTAAAACAATATAGGCCGGAATATGCTATTTTTATAAGTATTCTAACAGGCATATTGATTTTAATTTTAGTAATGGACAGGCTGACAGGAATAATAAATTTAATACAATCAATAGAAGATAAATTTTCAATTAACACACAATTTATAGCATTATTAATAAAGATTACAGGAATTGCATTTTTATCAGAATTTGCAGTAAGTATATGTAAGGATTCTGGGGAAGCAGCAATTGCAAGTAAAATAGAAATTGGTAGTAAGATAATTATTATATCAATGTCAATACCAATAATTTCAAGCTTGTTGGAGATTATACTAAAAATTTTACCCTGATTTTTTCAGATTTTAAGAATACAGATTAAGGCATCACGATGAAGGGATGGAAGGAGGACAAAACAATGGAAATAATTACAAAATTGAATAAAAAATGTCCTTTTTTACTACGATGTCCCAAAAAGAACCGTCCCCAAAGGGACATTTTGCTAATAATTATTTTCATAGTCATCATAATACAACCAATAACAAGTTTGAGTGCAGATATAGACCAAAATGCAATAGCAAGTCAAGAAGAAACATTTGGAATAACATCTTTTATACAAAATTCAAAACAATATACAGGTGATTTTTTTGAAGATATAGATGTAGGAGATATATTAAATTCAGCAATTAAAGGTGATATAGATAACTCTAAAATTTACAAAAAGGTACTAAATTTATTAGGAAAAGAAGTTCAAACGGGAATTAAAAGTTTGGTTAGTATTTTGGTCATTATAATTATACATAGCATTTTAAAATCAATTAGTGAAAGCCTTGAAAATGATAATATTTCTAAATTGATTTACTATGTTCAATATATAGCAATTGTAACTATAATTATGGGAAATTTCTCAGACATAATTAACTTAGTTAAAGAAACATCAACAAATTTGGTAGGATTTATGAATACTCTTATACCTGTGTTGGTATCACTAATGTTATATACAGGAAGTTTGACAACTACAAGTGTATTAGAACCTATTATTTTGTTTATGATAAATTTTATAGGAAATCTGATACAAGATATTTTGATACCAATAGTTTTGATTATAACATCAATTAGCATAATTTCAAAAATATCAGATAAAGTTCAAATTGATAAAATATCAAAGTTTTTAAAGTCGTCTACAGTATGGTTTTTAGGATTGATATTAACTGTTTTTGTAGGAATTGTATCATTAGAGGGAACCCTTTCAAGTTCTGTTGATGGCATTACTGCAAAAACAGCGAAGGCAATTGTAAGCTCAGCTGTTCCAGTTGTTGGAAAAATATTAGGTGATGTTGTAGATAGCGTATTAGGGTGTGGAGTAATTTTAAAAAATGCAGTTGGATTTGTTGGTGTAATAATTATTATTGGAATTTGTATTTTACCAATTTTAAAACTGACAGTATTGATGTTTTCGTACAAGCTGATTGCTGGAATTAGTGAAGTAATAGCAGATGCTAAAATTGTAAAATTGTTGGACGAAATTTCTGATATTTTTAAAATATTATTGGCTATTTTAGTTTCAATTTCAGTTATGGTTATAATTGGAACAACATTGCTGGTAAAAATGTCAAATACGGGGATGATGTTTAAGTGATAAATTTTTTAAGTTCATGGGTTAAGAACTTAAGCCTGGCATTAATAGTGGTTTCTATTTTGGAGATGTTACTTCCAAATAACAAAACGAAAAAATATATAAAAATGGTTATGGGTTTATATATCTTGTTTAGCATAATAGCACCATTTGTTAATAACAGTAATGTTCTTAATTTTAATATAGAAGATGTGTATTCTGACTATAGTAAGGAAATATCGAGTACATCAGCTACATCAATGGAAGGAGAAGTAAATCAAGCTTCTATGGATGATAGGTTAAATAAATTATATAAGGAACAATTGGAAAGTGATATTACTCAAAAAGTTGAAGAGAAAGGATATGATGTTAGAAAATGTAAAGTTGATGCACATATATCGGAAAGTGATACAGGGATAGAGTATATAACTATAGAAATAGATGGAAAAAATGATAATGTAGAAAATTCGAATGATTCGGATAATTCAAATAAAACAGATGCTATTGAGAATTTTAATGGTAGTTCTAAATATTCAAAAAATTCAGAAAATACATTAGAAGACAAAATAGTTAAAGAAATTCAAAAAATTCAAAAGGTAGAAATAGATGTTTCAAAAGGTGATGATAGTGAAGACACTAATTCTGCTATAACAAAAACCGATGTCAAAATGATAAAAGATTTTTTAACAAAAGAATATGGGGTGAGTGAAAAATGTTTAAAAATAAATTAAAATCAATAATTGGTGATGGGAATAATGATGGAAACAATAAAAAGAAAATTGAAAATTTAGTGTTTTTAGTAATTATATTGATAATAACGGTTGTTGTAATAAATTACATTTGGAATGGAAATAAGAGTTCAAATAAAACTATAACTAATTCAGCAGGAAGACAACTGGCAAGTAGCAAGACTAGCCAAGACGCAGATTCAAATCAGACTTCTAGTTCCAGTAATAGTGAAAGTTTAGAAAGAAGGTTAGAAGATATTTTAAAAAATATTGAAGGGGTTGGAGATGTAAAGGTCTTCATAAATTATTCTGAATCATCAGAAACGGTGGCAATGTATAATGAAAATTCAAAAAAAAGTACGACTGAAGAAACGGATAAATCTGGTGGAGTAAGAAAAGTGGAAGAAACTGATTCTCAAAAAGAAGTTATATATCAAGAACAAAATGGTAACAAAACTCCTATTGTTCAAAAGACTATTGAACCTAAAATAGAGGGTGCTATTATTACTGCAAAAGGTGCTTCTGATATTAATGTGAAAACTAATATTATTCAAGCTGTAGAAGCAGCAACAGGTCTTGCTACTCATAAAATTCAGGTATTTCAAGGAAATTGATAAATTGCGTGTCCATTTTTGGATGGTCCTTTATGGAAAATTGTGGGAAAATGTCCTTTTGGGGACGGTTCTGTTTGGGACATTATAGAAAAAAACATGAAATAAAATAATATAATTTTTTTGAAAATATTAGTTGTAAGGAGGAAAATAAAATGAAATTTTTAAAGAAAAATCAGGTTATAATTTATGTTACAGCTTTAATGCTAGTTGTTGCAGGATATATGAATTTTACAGCAAACGGTGATTTAAAAAGTACTGTTCAAACTGCTAGCTCAGAGGAAGAAATTGATAAAATGGCTAATATTGGTGATGCTCAGTTGGTTAGTAGTAATGCAGTTAGTGAAAATCAAGAAAGTGTTTCAAATGAAAATAATGCAAAAAATGAAAGTACCAATGAAATATTAGATACTGAAAATGTTAGTACTACAAATGAAGAAAAAAATCAAGGTAATACTAGTGAAAAAAGTAATGCTATTGAGACAAGTGGTAAAGCTTCTAGCAACAATGATGATTATTTTTCAAGTTCAAAATTGGAAAGAGATGCAATGTATTCACAAATGCTAGAAACGTATGAAAATATTCTAAATAGTAGTAATTCATTAGAAACTCAAAAGCAATCAGCTACGGAAGAAATAAAGAAGATTAATGATACAAAAAATAGTATTATGATATGCGAAAATTTAATAAAGACTAAGGGATTTGAAAATAGTATTATTTTTGTTAATGGTGAAAGTATTAGTGTTGTTGTTAAAGATGAACAGTTAACTACTGAAAAAGTTGCTCAAATTCAAAATATTATTTCTAGAGAAATGAATGCAAAAATTGAAAATATACATATTTCTAATAAATAAAAAAAGGGGCTGTAAAAAAGTTTTATAGAAAATAAATTAATAAGAATATAAAAAATAAAAAGTAAAAAACGAACAATGAGATTTGAACTAAAATTATAACTCAATCTCATTGTTCTGTTGAACTTTTTTTACAGCTCTATTTTTATATATAAATTTTGATTAATTAATATTGCAATATGCGAATTGACTTATGGGTAAAATAAAATTAATAATTATTTTATGCAAAATTTTTTGTGATTATTTTAATATATTCTCCAATTTCTTCATTGGTTAAGTCTAATTCTAAAATTAGTTTCCTTAAAATATCTCTTCTAGGAAAAGCTTTTTCATTGTCTATTCTTACATATTGTCTTAATGAGATTCCTAATTTTTCTGACATTTCTTCCTGAGTTAATTTTTTTAATTTTCTCTTTTCTTTTATCATAAAATCACCTTAATAATTTCTAAATTCTTCTTTAAATTATTTCATAAATTGCTATAAAAATATATTGACTTTTAACGTCACTAGAACTTATAATTAAATATGACAAATAGCGACATGTTTACAAGGGTAAAATTAAAAATTATAAAACAAATGAGAAAAATGTTATGAAAGGTAAGAATGATGAAAAGCTAGAAAAGATGAAAAATTATGTGCATACACACAGATATACTAAAAGATAAAAGGGCAATCACACTAATAGCACTTATTATAACAATAGTGATATTATTAGTTCTAGCAGGAATATCAATTGCTATGTTAACAGGAAAAAATGAAATGACTATAAATGCTGAAAAATTAATGATGAAGAAATTGATGTTCCAGAGAAAACTGATGAAAAGTATGTGGTTGAAAAAGAAGTTCAAGAAAATGGGAATTATTTAATTTATGTTAAAACATCTAATGAAGAGTATAAAACAGATACTGTAAAAGTAGCAGGAATATCAGAGGACACAGAGATTTATACAGTTGAACAACTTGAAACGTTTAGAGATAGAGTGAATAATGTTGCAACATATGCAGGAAGAACAATTACATTAAAAAATGATTTGAATTTAAAAGATAAAGAATGGATTCCAATAGGAAATTATTGGACATCAGATACAGATAAAGCAACATTTAATGGGACTTTTGATGGTGAAAATTATACAATTAATAATATGAAAATTATTGGTCAGGATAATATTAAATGGAGAAATTTTTTCTAAAACTTCATTTACTGGAGAAATTTGTGGTGCATTACAAAAATACTTTGGATCCAATGGTTCAATAATAAGAAATTGTTATAATAATGCAAACATTAAATCTAGTAATAATAATGTTGGAGGTGTTTCTGGGTATAATACAGAATCAATTATTGAAAATTGCTATAATACAGGTGTAATAATGACAGAAGACAAAAATCCTTCATATGCAGGTGGGATTGCTGGTGTTAATAATGGAACATCAACAATAAAAAATTGCTATAATATAGGAAGTGTTACAGGAAAGTATACTTGCATAGGAGGAATAACAGGACATAATGGTGCTAGTGGTCAAGGAACTCAAATTGTAGAAAATGTATTTAATGCAGGAACAATAAAAAAGGGAACAACAGTAGCAACAACAGATATAGGAACATCATCAAATTATTTAGGCAATCTTATAGGATATGGAGTATATAACAAAACAATTAATGGAAAATATGGAAACACAACAATAGAAGAAATGAAAAACTGGAATAATGACACAATCGTTCAAAATTTAGGAAATGGATTTAAGAAGAATAGAAATAACAATGTAAATCAAGGATTGCCAATATTGGTATGGCAATAAAATGGAAAGTTATAAAATATAAAAAATAAAAAGTACAAGTTTCAAAAAAAGACTTGTACTTTTTTGAATTTATATATATAATAAAATCACAAAAAATAATAAAAATGAAATATTTGGAAGCCAAAATTTGAAAAACTTTGGATGACGATGAACGAGCAAAGCGAGAGATTTGTAAAATGAAAATTGCAAATTTTCATTTTATGATGAACGAAACGAAGTGAAGAGAAAGGAAACGAAAATGAACTTTATAGAAACAATAAAAGAAAGAGCAAGACAAAAAATAAAAACAATAGTACTACCAGAAGCAGAAGACATACGAACACTAAAAGCAACAGAAATAGCACTAAAAGAAAAATATGCAAATATAATTTTAGTAGGAAATGAAAAAGAAATCAAAGAAAAAGCTGAAGCCAATAATGTAAATATTGAAGGAGCAAAAATAATAGACCCACAAACATCACCGAATTATGAAAAATATGCAAATTTATTATATGAATTAAGAAAGCACAAAGGAATGACAATAGAACAAGCAAAAGAAATTACACTAAATCCTGTATATTTTGGTATGTTAATGGTAAAAGACGAAGAAACAAAAGCAGATGGCTTGGTCTCAGGTGCAGCACATTCAACTGCAGACACACTAAGACCAGCGCTTCAAATTTTAAAAACAGCACCAGATACAAAGTTGGTTTCGGCATTTTTTGTTATGGTAGTTCCAGACTGTGAATATGGTGCAAATGGAACATTTATATTTGGAGACGCAGGTTTAAATGCTAATCCAAATCCAGAAGAATTATCAGAAATAGCAATATCTTCAAGCAAAAGTTTTAAACAATTAGTTGGTGAAGAACCAAAAGTTGCGATGCTTTCATATTCAACAATGGGAAGTGCAAAATCTGAATTAACACAAAAAGTTATTGATGCAACTAAATTATTAAAAGAAAAAGAACCAGAATTAAAAGCAGATGGCGAATTACAGCTAGATGCGGCCATAATACCGGAGGTTGCAAAATCCAAAGCACCAGATAGTACGGTGGCAGGTGAAGCAAATGTTTTAATATTCCCAGATTTGAATGCCGGAAATATTGGATATAAATTAGTTCAAAGACTGGCAAAAGCTGAAGCATATGGACCATTATGCCAAGGTATTGCAAAACCCGTAAATGATTTATCAAGAGGATGTAGTTATCAAGACATTGCTGGTGTTATTGCAATAACAGCAGTTCAAGCACAAAATTAAATGTCTCAAAAGGAACAGAGCTAGAGCTTAAGTTATCTGTAACTCGCTCTGCTCGAACAGCTAACTCATTCCCAAAGAGACGAAATAATAAAATTAAAGGAGGTCTTCTATGAAAATATTAGTTTTGAATTCAGGAAGTTCATCGTTAAAATATCAAGTAATTGATATGGATACAGAAGAAATGTTAGTAAAAGGATATTTTGAAAGAATAGGACAACAAAATTCATTTTTAACACATAAAGTAAATGGAATAAAACACAAATTTGAAAAACATGTAAAAAATCATGAACAGGCATTAAAATTTGTGTTTACAAGACTTACAAATGACCATTATGGTGTAATTAAAACTTTAGACGAATTAGGCGGAATTGGACACAGAGTTGTTCAAGGTGGAGAAAAATATTCTCAGCCAGTTCTTATTACAGATGATGTTATATCTGAAATAGAAAAATGTAGTGACTTAGCACCATTACATAATCCTGCAGCTATTTTAGGAATAAATGCTTGTAAAAAAATAGCACCTAATATTCCTATGGTTGCAGTATTTGATACAGCATTCCATCAATCAATTCCAAAGGAAAGATATATTTATCCTATACCATATGAATATTATAAAAAATATGGAATTAGAAAATATGGAGCACATGGAACATCACATGAATATGTTGCATATAGAGTTGCAGAAATTATGGGAAAAGACATTAGAGACTTGAAAATAGTTAACTGTCATTTAGGGCAAGGAGCAAGTGTATGTGCAATTCAAAATGGTAAATCAGTAGAAACAAGTATGGGACTTACTCCACTTGGAGGAATACCAATGGGAACTCGTTCAGGAGACCTTGACCCATCGGTTGTAACATATTTAATGAAAAAGGAAAATCTAACTCCACAAGAGATGGAAGACATATTAAATAAAAAATCTGGAGTTTATGGTATGTCAAGAGGAATATCTGTAGACTTTAGAGATATTGAAAATGAAGCACTAGCAGGTGGAACACATGCACAAATGGCTTTAGATATATATCATTATTTAACAGCATCATATGTGGCAAAATGTGCAGTAGCTATGGGTGGAATTGATGTACTTACATTTACTGCAGGTGTTGGAGAAAAAGGCCCAATATCAAGAAAGGCAATTTGTGAACAATTAGAATTTTTTGGAGTTAAAATTGATGACGAGAAAAATAAAATAAGAGGTGAAGAAGTTGAAATATCAGCTGAGGACTCAAAAGTAAAAGTCTATGTTGTTCCAACAAACGAAGAACTAATGATAGCAAGAGAAACAATGAAGCAAGTGGGATTTAGGGACGTTCCTTAAAATCCCGAATTTTAGGGATAAAGGGACAGCCCTTCTTAAAACTTTAATTTTAAAACTTTAAAAATTAAGAGTAACCTAGTGATTAAAAAAGAGAAAACAATTTATCAATGTTCCTATTGTGGGACTCAAAAGAAAGAGAGGAAAAAATGAAAATATTAGTATTAAATTGTGGTAGTTCATCACTAAAATATCAATTAATTAACATGGAGACAGAAGAAGTAATGGCTTCTGGAAAATATGAAAGAATAGGAGAAACAGAAGCGTTTATCACACACAAAGTAAATGGACAAAAAATAGAAATAAAAAATCCAGCATATAATCATTCAGAGGCAATAGACTTCACATTAAAACAATTTACAAATCCAGAATATAAAGTAATAGATAGCTTAGATGAGATAAATGCGATTGGACATAGATTAGTTCATGGTGGAGAAAAAATTGCAGAATCAGTTATAATAGATGACAATGTTGTAAAAGTTCTAGAAGAATATACAGACCTAGCACCTTTACACAACCCAGCTTGTATATTAGGAATTAAAGCATGTCAAGAAGTTATGCCTGGAAAACCGATGGTGGGCGTATTTGATACAGCATTCCATCAAACAATGCCAAAAGATAAATTTATTTATCCAATACCATATGAATATTACAAAAAATATGGTGTAAGAAAATACGGATTCCATGGAACATCACATATGTTTGTATCACAAAGACTTGCTGAAATTGAAAATAAATCACTAGAAGGTACAAAAATTGTAACATGTCACTTAGGACAAGGTTCAAGTATATGTGCTATAAAAGATGGAAAATCAGTAGATACAAGTATGGGATTAACACCACTTGGTGGACTTCCAATGGTTACAAGAAGTGGAGATTTAGACCCATCAGTTGTAACATATATAATGAAAAAAGAAAACTTAACACCTGCACAAATGGAAGACTTACTAAATAAAAAATCAGGACTTTCTGGTATGTCAAACTTAGTTCCTGATTTTAGAGAAATAGAAATTGCTTCAAATGAAGGACAACCAGATGCTAAAATAGCAGTTGAAAACTTTAATTATACAATTGCAAGTTATGTTGCAAAATATGCAGTTGCAATGAATGGTGTTGATTACATTATATTTACAGGTGGAATTGGTGAAAATCAAATTAATATCCGTAAAGGAATTTGTGAAAAATTAGAATTTATGGGTGTTAAATTAGATGTTGACGCTAATAATATAAGAGGAGAAGAAACAGTTATTTCTACACCTGATTCTAAAATTAAAGTTTATGTTATTCCTACAAACGAGGAATTAATGATAGCTAAAGAAACTTTGAGATTAGTAAAATAATTAAAAGCAGATATAAGAATAAAGAATCTTATATCTGCTTTTTGTACCACTCTAATTTTTATTAATGGTGAACTTTTTAAAAATATCAAGTTCATCGATTTTGCTTATGAGCTTTTGATCGGAATTAGCTTTGCTTTTCATAAGAAAATAAACTCTTTCTAATAAGTAATCCTCCATAATGTGCTCTAAAATAAAAAGACTATGTAAAATTTCGATTATGTTTTTTTTAACATTGAACTGATTCTTTCTTTTTGCTGTAAGTGACATATCAATTGCTTTATGCAGGATTTCAAATTTTATATTCTTATAAAAATCTGAAATTATGTCTCCTTCAAAAATTGTTAAGTCATGTTGCAAAAATGAGAGAGAGGATTGCTTAATAATAGATTGGTAAATATCGGATACGTAAAAATTTAAAAGTGCATCATTACGCTGCATCATGTTGTTAAAAGCTTTTTTGATTTTTTTATCTGAGTAGATTTCCGCAAGCTCATAATCTCTAAGTTCCCAAGTAAGTTGATACATAATTGACCTCCACTAAATTATGTTGGAGGTTTTACCCTCCAAGTTACATTGTTAATAGTTACTAAGAGAGTATATACTAGATATACTAATATATTAACATAAATTATGTTAATAATCAATACCTTGAAAAAATATATATTTACTGAACTGTAACTATATATAATTAAATTATACTAATTTTTGACAAAAACTATTGATAAATAAACAAAAAAAGTATAAAATTAGACAAACAATTACAATAATAAAATAACTAAAATTAAATTTTTATACAACTCAAAAGGAGAAAATAAAGTATGAAAAAACTACTATTTGGAGCATATTCGTTAGACATAGGCGGAATAGAAAAAGCATTAGTAATACTTGTAAACAAACTACAAGAAAAGGGATATGACATAACACTTGTATTAGAAAAAAAACAAGGAATATTTTTAAACGAAATAGATCCAAAAATAAAAATAATAGAATATGCACCATCAAATAGCAAAAATAAAATACAAAGAAAAATAATTAATCTAATTAAAAGAGTAAAATTTACATTAAAACATAAAAACAAATATGACTTTTCTGCAAGTTTTGCAACATATTCTTTACCATCATCATTTGTTGCAAGAACTGCGTCAAAAAATTGTTATTTGTGGGGACATGCTGATTATTTAACATTATTTGATGGCAATGCAGAAAAAATGAAAGAATTTTTTATAGAAAGAAATTACGATAAATTTAAAAAAATAATTTTTGTTTCTAAAGAGGGAAAAGACAGTTTTATAAAAGTATTCCCTAAAATGAACGAAAAAACAGTGGTATGTAACAACTTAATAGATGCGGACAAAATATTAGAACTTTCAAAAGAAAAAATACCAGAAGAAGATTTATCAAAAATAAATAAATTGGAAAACACCCAAAAAGAAACAACAATATTTATAAATGTAGGAAGACATCAAGAAAAACAAAAAAAATTAAGTAGATTAATAGAGGCAGCAACTATGTTAAAAAAAGACAATATGAATTTTAAAATTCTATTTATAGGTGACGGACCAGAAACTGAAGAATATAAAAAACAAGTAAAAAATAATCAATTGGAAAATAATATTATATTTTTAGGAAAAAAACAAAATCCATATCCATATTTTAAAATAGCAGATTGTGTTGTTTTAACATCAGAATATGAAGGGTATCCTGTAGTATTTTTAGAGAGTTTTATATTAGAAAAACCAATTATCACAACAAAGGTGTCAGATTATAAAGAAGTTGAAAATAAATATGGATTTGTAACTGAAAAAGATACTAAGGACATATATGAAAAAATGAAGAATTTTATTTTAAACGGATTTGAAATAAAAGAAAAATTTGACTATAAAAAATATAATGAAGAAATACTTAAAAAAATTGAGGATTTATTTTAAAACTCATGTCAAATTAATGATTGTCAAATTAATGATGAAAGGAAAACAAAATGCCAAAAGTAAGTATAATAGTACCATTTTATAATGTTGAAAAATACATAGAAAAATGTTTGCAAACATTAGTAAATCAAACATTAGAAGATATTGAAATAATATTGGTAAATGACGGTTCACGAGACGGAACAGAAGAAATAGCAAAAAAATATCAAGAACAATATCCACAAAAAATAAAATATCTTGAAAAAGAAAATGGTGGACTTTCTGATGCTAGAAATTATGCTATTCCATATGCAAAAGGAGAATATGTTGCTTTTTTGGACTCTGATGATTATGTTGAAACAAATATGTATCAAGAAATGTATGAGATTGCAAAAAAACAAAATAGTGATATGGTAGAATGCAATTTTATTTGGGAATATCCAAATAAATCCAGAATAGATGTAGGAACAACATATAATGGCAAACATGAAATGCTAGAAAAAGTAAGAGTGGTCGCATGGAATAAATTAATTAAAAGAGAAATATTAGAAAAGTCCAAAGTACAATTTCCGAAAGGATATAGATATGAGGATGTTGAATTTACATATAAATTAATACCATTTTTAGAAAAAGTATCATTTTGTAAAACACCAATGATACATTATATCCAAAGAGAAGGTTCAATATCTAATGTTCAAAATAAAAGAAACGCAGAGATTTTTGATGTAATGCAACATGTAATAGACTATTACAAAGCAAAAGGTTTATATGAGGAATATTATCAAGAATTAGAATATGTATATGCTCGATATGCTTTTTGTAGTTCTTTTTTAAGAATTGTAAAAATAAAGGATAAGAAGATTAGAAATGAATTATTGGATATAACTTGGAATAATGTTAACACAAAATTTCCAAATTGGAAAAACAATAGGATATTAAAAACAGAAAAAAGTAAAAAAAATCTGTATTTAAAATCAATAAATAAAATTACATATAAAATATATTCTAAAATATTTGCAATATAGGAAGAAAAGCAATATAGGAAGGAAAAAATAAGACATGAAATATAAAATAAAACTTGAAAATATAATGTGTGTATTTATTATACTATGCCCAATATTAGATATAGCAAGTTTTGTATTTAGAAATACATTTAACACCAAAATATCACCATCAACAATTATTAGACCAATAATACCAGCAATTGCAATATTATTTTTATTTATAAAAAAAGACAGAAAATTCAAAAAAAATATGATTATTGTAGGAACAATTTATGCGGTATATGCGGCTATACATATATATTTGTTTAGTAAAATAAAAACAGGTATGAGTTTTGGCTCAGAAACGCATGAGTTGCAATACATAATAAACTACACATTTATGATAATAAATTTAATAGTATTTACAACAGTATTTAAAGATGAAAATGTAGAAAAATTAAACAAAAGCATTTTAATATCAACAGGAATATATATTGGATCAATCTATATTGCAATACTAACAAAAACATCATCACACACATATATAGAAGGAATGGGATATAAAGGCTGGTTCGAGTCTGGAAATAGCATAAGTTCAATATTATTACTTACAATGTTTATATATTTGCCATATGTGAAAGATAAAAAATACAGAAAATTTATAATTTCTATAATAATTTTAGTAGGTGCTTTTTTAAGCATGTTGATAGGAACACGAGCAGGGTTATTTGGATTCATACTTGTAATAGCACTTTATATGGGAATAGAAGTTTTATTTAATATAATTCGAAACAAGAAAATAGACAAAAAATTTTTGATAATTGGAATAACAGGACTTGCAATTGTTATATTAGTGGTTATTGGGTTTGGTTCAACAACAATACAAAGAAGGAAACACTTAAAAGATATTGAATCAGATATTATAGATGAGTCAAGTCAAGAAAATGCACATATAACAGGAAGCACTTTAAGAATTAAAGAACAAATAGAAAATAATGAGATTGTAGAAGGATATATGTCTGAATCACAAAAACAATCAATTATGGACTTATATAATATTGCTAATAAATTACAAGTAAAAAATAATGACCAAAGAATGCAACAACTAATATATAATTTAGCACTTGTTAAAAATCAAAAAAATATATTATTAATATTGTTTGGTAATGGATATGTTGCAAATTTTAGTGAACTTGTATTGGAAATGGAATTAATTTCAATGCTGTTAAACTTTGGAATTGTAGGATTTGCATTATATATGGGACCTTTTATTGCAATATTATTTGCTGGTCTATATTATGGAATAAAATATAGAAAGGTGATAGATAGTCAATATGCATTCTTGTGGTTTGGCTTAGCAATGGCATTTGCTTTATCATTATTATCTGGTTACACTTTTTTTAATTTATCATCAATGATAATAATTGTGTCTATAAGCACAAATTTGATGAAAAAGATGAAAGAATATAAAAGTTAGTTTATTGAAAATTACTAAATCAAGAAATTGATTATAGCGAAAGGAAAATTTATGAAAAAAATATTATTTGGGATAACAGGTTTAACTCTTCGGTGGAGCAGAAAGAGTACTAGTAGATTTAGCAAATGAATTATCAAAAAAATATGATGTTACAATCTTTACTTTGTATGGAAATGGAGAACTAGAAGGACAATTATACACAAAAGTAAAACACGTAACATTATATAAACAAAAATATAATGATTTATCAAACTTTAAGAAAAAGGTAATTCCATTAAAAGTTTTATTAATGAAAAATAGAATCTATAAAAAATATATAAAAAAAGATTATGATGTAGAGATTGCTTTTTTGGAAGGACCTATAACACGTTTATTTAGTGTTAAGAACAAGAAAACAAGAAAAATAGCATGGGTGCATAACGATATTTCTTTAGTTTTTGGAAATGGCTTAAAGGCCAAAATGAAAAAGAAAACAGATAGAAAAATATATTCAAAATACAATAAAATTATTTTTGTAAGTAGAGATAATTTGAAAAAATTTGTTGAACAATATCCAGATTTAAGAAATGCAGAATTAGAACCTGTAAAAAAAGATGTAATATATAATTATTTGGACAAAGAATTGGTAATAAAAAAATCAAATGAAAATATGGATATTGAATTTGATAATAAAACTCTAAATTTTGTAACTGTCGCAAGACTTGTACCACAAAAGGCAATTGACAGAATTATAGGTGTACATACAAAACTTATACAAAATGGTTTTGAACATAATTTTTATGTAATAGGTGAGGGACCAGAACAAAAAAATTTGGAAAATAAGATAGATGAAAATCAAATTCAAAATACTTTTCACTTATTAGGTAAAAAAGAAAATCCATATCCTTACATAAAAAAAGCAAATTATTTTTGCCTTTTGTCAAAATTTGAGGGATATGGTATGGTTTTGGAAGAGGCAAAAATATTAGGAAAAAACATTTTGATAACTGATACTGCTGCAAGAGAAGCAGTAGAAAATTATGGACAGGCAGTTGTAATCCCAAATGATGAAGAGAATATATATCAAACTTTGAAAGAGGTTATTAAAAAAGGAAAAATAAATCAAAATAATATACAACAAAATTATGATAATAAAAAAATAATTGAAAAAGTAGAAAAATTATTAGAAGAGTAAAAAAGAAAGGAGCACAAAGTGAAAATTTCAATATTAACACCAACATATAATAGAGCAAATTTATTAACAAATTTATACAATAGCCTTGTTAAAAATTCAAATTATGGTTTAGAAATAGAATGGCTTATAATGGATGATGGTTCAACAGATAACACACAAAGTGTAGTTGAAAATTTTATAAAACAAAACAAAATAGATATAAAATATTTTAAACAAGAAAACCAAGGCAAAATGGTTGCAATTAATAATTTAGTAGAAAAAGCAACTGGAGAATTGATAGTCGATTGTGACTCTGATGATTATTTTTCTGATGATGCATTCAAGATAATTAAGGAATCTTATGAAAAATATCCAAATGAAAACCAAGAATTATATGGAATGTGTTTTTTAAAATATGATACTAAAGGACAAAATATGGGACAACTATTTAAGAATGAGAAGACTACAATGTTTGATTTGTATTTTAAAGAGGGAGAAGATGGCGAAAAGGCTCTTGTGTTTTATTCAAATATTAGAAAACAATTTAAACATGAGTTGGAATATGGTGAAAAGTTTGTTACTGAGGCTAGAATGTATCATAAAATGGATGAAAATTATAAAATGGCATGCATTAATGAACCAATTATGATTTGTGAGTATCAGGATGAGGGATATACTCAAAATATTATGGAGCAGTTTAAGAAGTATCCTTTTGGTTATTATATGTATTTTAAAGAGATTTTACATAAAAATATGAAGGGTGTTCTTTTTAAAAAGAGATTGTATGCAATTAAACATTTTTTGTTGTTTTGGTATTTAAAAAGAAAGAAGTAGGTTTGACAATAAGTTAAAATATGAGATATAATACACATATAAAAATTAGATAATTGCTTCTAAGAAGGGAATGAAAATAAAATGAAAAAAATATCAGTAATTATACCAATGTATTACGAAGAAGAAGTAGTACAAGAATGTTATAATAAAATGACACAAGTTTTATCAAATATAAAAGATTATGAATATGAAATAATTTGTGTAAATGATGGTAGTAAAGATAAAACACTATCAATATTAGAAAAAATTGCAGAAAATGATAAAAAAGTTAAAGTTATTTCATTTTCAAGAAATTTTGGACATCAATGTGCTGTAACAGCGGGCCTAAAATATGTAACTGGTGATGCTGTAGTTATAATTGATGCAGATTTACAAGATCCCCCAGAATTGATACCTGATATGCTAAAATTATGGGAAGATGGCAATGAAGTAATTTATGGTAAGAGAAAAACAAGAGAAGGAGAATCTAAATTTAAGTTATTAACAGCAAAAATGTTTTATAATACATTAAATGCTTTATCTGATGTAGAAATACCTAAAGATACAGGAGATTTTAGACTTGTAGATAGAAAAGTTGTTGATGTAATAAATTCATTACCAGAACATAATAAATTTTTACGTGGATTATTTAGTTGGGTTGGTTTTGAACAAAAAGCATTTGAATATGAAAGAAAAGAAAGGTTTGCAGGAAAAACAAAATATCCTTTAAAGAAAATGCTAAAATTGGCTTCAGATGGAATTATTGGGTTTTCAACAAAACCACTAAAAATGGTTGGAGGACTTGGCGTTTTAACAATATGTGTCTCATTTGTGATTTTAATATATGCATTATTATCATTTATATTTAAATGGAATAATTTAACACCAGGATGGACTTCATTAATGGTTGCAATTACATTTTTTAGTGGAATTATACTAATTTCATTATGGATGATAGGTGAATATATATCAAGAATTTATGATGAAAGTAAAGGTAGACCACAATACATTATAAATAAAGAAATAAATACAGAAAAATAAAATATATGTGAATAACGAAAGGAAAAATAAAATGGAAAAAATAAAGAAAATAGTAAAAAAAATATTAAATAAAGATGTTATGCTATATATTTTTTTCGGGGTTTTAACAACAATTGTTAATTTTGTTACGTTTTATCTTTTAAATGGGGTAATGAATATAGATGGAAATATATCAAATCTTGTTGCTATACCGTTGGCAATAATTTTTGCATATTTTACAAATAGAGAATGGGTTTTTCATACGGAGGCTAAGGGATTTAAAGAAAATTTTAATGAATTTTGTAAATTTGTGACTGGAAGAGCGTTAACAATGTTTATTGAATTTTTTGGATGTATGCTTTTATTTAAAACGCCAATACCTGAAATTGTTAGCAAACTGGGTGTAAATGTAATAATTATATTTTTAAATTTTTTTATAAGTAAATTTTTTGCTTTTAAGAAAAAAGATAATAAATAGGAGATATTTTAATGGAAAATTTTAATTTTAAACTAGAACCTGGGAAAGTAAAAGAAAATAAAATTGAATATATTGAACACGAACCGGTAATTTCTGTTATTGTTCCATCTTATAATAGTCAAGAATACATAGAACAAACAATAGTATCAATTTTAAATCAAACATTTCCATATTATGAGATTTTAATAGTAGATGATGGTTCAAAAAATGAAAACTCTTTAGAAAGATTAAGAAAAATAGAAAAACTAGATAGCAGAATAAAAGTAATACATAAAAGTAATGAAGGGTTAGCAGCAACGAGGGATTTTGGAGCGAAAAAATCATCAAAAAGTTGCAAATATTTAATGTTTTTAGATGATGATGATTTGATAGAACCAACATTTCTAGAATGTGCATATTGGACATTGGAAACGAATAAAGAAGCAGCGTGGACATATTCAGACTCAGTGGGATTTGATGGTCAAGAATATGTATGGAATAAATATTTCGACTCAGAAAAAGAAAAAAAAGTAAACGAATTAATATCACAGGGATTTGTTAGAAAAATGGATTTTGAGGAAGTCGGTGGATATGGATTAAGAGAAAAGGCTGTGAATGAAGACTGGAATTTTTGGTTAAAATTATTGGCAAAAGAAAAGAAACCGGTTCATATGAGCTATTGTGGACAATGGTATAGAAGAAAGAAAACAGGAGAATTACAAAAGGCAAATAAAAATAAAAAGAGGTCATTGGAAATAATAAACAAAACAGCAAGCCAAATAATAGATAGAGTTGAAGCAATTCAATATCCTAGATATAATTATAATTATGATACCATAATGGATAATGTAGAAGGTATAATTACACCTAAAAGAATTAATAAAAATGGAAAAAATAATATATTGTTTATAATTCCATGGATGATAACTGGAGGTGCTGATTTATTTAATCTTAATCTTGTAAAAGGATTAAATAAAAATAAATTTTCTGTAACAATAATAACAACAGAACCAAATAAAAATATTCTAAGACAGTATTTTGAAAAAAATGAAAAATGTGAACAAATTGCAACAGTTTATGATTTAACATCATTTATAGATAATAAATATTGGCCTGCATTTATAAATTATATTATTGAAAAGAATGACATAAATGTAATATTAAATTCAAATAGCAAATTTGGATATTCTATATTACCGTATTTAAAATCAAGATACCCATTAATACCAATTCTTGATTATGTACATATGGAGGAATGGTATAATAGAAATGGTGGATATTCAAGATATTCAGCAATGTATGAATCTATAATTGATAAGACTTTGGTTTGTAATGAAAATACTAGAAATATATTAATAAATTATTTTGAAAAGTCAAAAGAAGAAGTAGAAACAGTTTATATAGGTGTAGATGAAAAAAAATTTACGCCTGAAAAATATGACAAAGAATGCTTAAAACAAAAATACTTGGGAGTAGAAAAAAACAAAAAAATTATATCATATGTTTGTAGAATTTCAGAGCAAAAAAGACCAATGTTATTTTTACAAATAATAGCAAGTTTGAAAGAAAAAAGACAAGACTTTAAAGTTATTGTTGTTGGTGATGGAAATTTATTAGATAAAATGAAAGATACAGCAAAAAAATTGCAAATATATGATAATATGATTTTTATGGGAAATATGCAAAATACTACTGAAATATATGCTATTAGTGATGTTACTGTAAATTGTTCAATAAAAGAAGGGCTTGCCTTAACATCTTATGAGTCTTTAAGTATGGAAGTTCCAGTTGTTTCTGCTGATGTTGGTGGCCAAAAGGAATTGATTAACGAAAAAGTTGGAAAAATAGTAAAACTTAGACAAAATGAAAAAAATTTATATGATGAAAATTATAGTAAAGAGGAAATACAAGATTATGTTGAAGCGATTAATAATGTATTAGATAATTTGGAAATGTATAAAAAAAATTGCAGAAACAGAATTATAGAATATTTTACGATAGATAAAATGATAAATAAAATGTCAGATATTTTACAAAACACAGCAAAAAAACCTAGTGAAAACAAAATAGAAAATGGTATAAAATTAAAGGAAAATATTAATCTTTGTAGAGAGTTAATTACTTTAAATGTAAAAAATGACGAAGTTGAATATAAATGGGAATGTACAGAATATGAGAAAAGAATATATGGACAAGCATATTCTATACAAAGCATGAATTATAAAAAAGAAATTTTAAAAGAAATTTTATGGAAAAATCCAGCATGGAGAGGTTTTGTAAAAATAATACATAAATTAAGAAGATAAAATTTGTTGACAATAAATTTAATAGAAGGTATAATGTGTAAGAAATAAAATTATGCGTGGGTGATGAAATGAAAAATATTTTATTGTGTAATAATTCTATGGGAATAGGAGGAGTAGAAACTGTTATATTAAATCAAATATCAGCTTTTACTAGAAAAGGTTATAATGTATATGTAATGTCAGGAAAAGGAATATATTCGAACAAGATAGAAGAATTAGGTGGAAAATTTATAGAATTTGACTTTCCAGAAGAAAATACAATTGATGAAGAAAAAATAAATAAAATAGTTGATATAATCAAAAAAAATCAAATAACAGAAATTCATATACATAAATATCAATGTATACCTTCAGTAATGCCTGCAGCATTAATAACGGGAATACCGTATTTTGCGTATGAACATACAGTTTGGGATACTAAAAAATATTATACATGGAATTATCCTATTTATAGAAGTTTATTTCTGATTTATTTTAAAAATGCATATAAAATAATTGCTATAACGCCTAAAACTGCTGAAATTACCCAAAAAGAATATGGAATACCACAAGAAAAATATCAAATTGTTCATAATGGAATTGATTTGGAATTATATAAAAATAATAATATAAAAGATAACAGAAATATGGAAAATATTGTTATTGTATCACGAATGAATGATGAAAAAATATCTACTATATTAAGTGGGATTGATATTTTTAAAAATATATTAAAAAATAATAATGAAGCAAAATTAAATATTATTGGCGATGGAAATAAAATGAAAAATGTAGAAGAATATTTAGAAAAGAACAATTTAATAAAAACGGAACATGTTAAATTGCTTGGACCTAAAGATAATGTAAAGGATTACTTGAAAAATGCTGATTTACTATTGGGTGTTGATAGATGTGTGTTAGAGGCAATTGCAATGAAAATTCCAGTTGTTATAACAGGATATGATGGAATTAAGGGTATAGTTTGCAAGGAGAATATTGATAAGGCAATGGAAGAAAATTTTTCGGGAAATAATATGAAAACGATAGAAATGTCTGAATGTATAAAACAAATTGAAGGCTTGAAATTGGATAAGGAAAAAATAGTAGAAGAAAATCATAAGGTTGCAGAAGAAAAATTAGATTGTTATAAGAATTACATTAATATACCTGAAAATATAAAAATTAAATTTGATTGGATTGATTTATTTAAAATATTAAAGAAAAAAGAAGATGTAATACTAGAACAATCTAATGATATAAAAGAAAAATATGAATGGATTCAAAAAATAGAAAAAGGAAATAAAAAATTAATACATGATAAAGAAATACTTGATAACAGATTAGACATGGAAATTAAAGAAAAAAATGAAAATATTGAAAAAAATGCAAATCTAAAAAAAGAACTCAATAGTGTGTATAATAGTAAGAGATGGAAATATACAGAAAAATTAAGTAATATTTTTCATTATAATAAAAAATAAGAAAGAGGTAATATAAATGGATAATGTTCTAAATAACAAAAAACTTTCAATAATTGTACCAGTGTATAATGCAGAAGAATATTTAGGAAAATGCTTAGATAGATTATTAGAACAATCGTATAAGAATATAGAAATTATAATTGTAAATGACAGTTCACAGGGAAATTGTGAGGAGATTGCGGAAAAATATAAAAAGATTGATGATAGGGTAAAATATATAAAACATGAGAAGAATAAAGGATTATTTCAAGCAAGAATTACTGGTTCAAGTATAGCAACAGGAGAATATATTGCATTTCTTGATAGTGATGATTATGTTTCAATAGATTATTATAGAACATTAATGAATAATATTCAAGAAAATAATTCCGATATTGCTATGGGAAATATGGTATTAGAATATGATGATGGAAGAAGAGAAATATATAATTTATTTGATACAAAACATTTAAATTTAGTAAGCGAAGATTGTTTAAAACAATATTTTGAACAAGAAGGTTTATCTTTTGATTGGCATATAATATGGAATAAAATTTATAAAATGGAAATATGGAAAAAAGCATTAAAGCATTATAAAAATATAACAACACATTTATTAATGACTGAAGATTTTGCTTTTTCTACAGTATTGTTTTATTACGCAAGAAGACTTACAAAGGTTTCAAATGACTGTGTTTTTTATTGTAAACATGAAACAACTTCTACATCTATAAAAGATTTGACATTTAAAAAGTTTAATAAAAACATTACAGATATAACGACATCATTTGATTTTGTTGAAAACTTTTTGAAAGAGGTTAATTTGTATAGTAAATATAAAGCAAAATTTAACAAATGGAAATGCTTATATGCAAATCAACAAAAATCTTATGTCAATTCTTCAGAGATGACTAAAGATGATAAACTAAAAGCACTGAAAATGGTAGAAAAATTTTATCCTAATGCTGAAAAAATAAGTAATGCTGAATATTTTTATACAATAACAACAGATTGGGATGATGGATTAGAAAAAATCAAACTAGCGATTTGCAATAAGAATATTAAGTATGTAAGTTTTGACATTTTTGATACATTAATAAAAAGACCATTTTTTGTACCTACGGATTTATTCTTATTGTTAAACAAATATTTTAGAGAATATACAAATGGCGTAACGGGTATGGATTTTTCAAAAATAAGAATATATTGTGAACAATTAACACGAGAGAGAATAGAAAATGAAAAATGCCAAGAGATTACATTAGATCAAATTTATGACACAATAGCAACAGAATATAGTATTGAAAAAAATGTTCTTGATAAACTAAAAAGCAAAGAAATGGAATATGAAGTTAGATTTTGTACAAGGAGAAATACGGGATATGAATTATATACTCTTGCATTAGCAGTGGGCAAAAAAGTAATATTTACATCTGACATGTATTTATCAAGAGAAACAATAAACAAAATATTAGAAAAAAATGGATATATAGATAATGAAAAATTATATTTATCATCAGAAATAAAACTTTCTAAATCGAGAGGTGATTTATTTAAATACGTTCTAAATGATTTAAAAATAGAAAGCATGCAAATGTTACATATAGGTGATAATTATAGACCGGATGTTGAAATCCCAAGAAAATTAAAAATAAATTCTATGCATTTACCAAAGGCAACAGATGTAGCACAAAATCAAGAAAAAGTTAATCTATTTTCTAAAATGTTAATGCAAAATATGCCTTTTTGGAGAGACAATGCAGTTGCTATGAATTTTGTTGGTATTAGAACGATGTTTTCGATAGTAGCAAATAAATATTTTGATAATCCTTTTATAGCATTTAATAAATATTCAGATTTTAATGCAGATCCATATTTAATTGGATATTATATATTGGGCATGTATACATTTGGTATATCAAAATGGTTATTAGAAGAGACTGAAGGACAAGGATATACAAATATGGTATTTATGGCCAGAGATGGATATTTGCCAATGGAAACATATAAAATAATGAAAAAATTTTACAAAAATGTACCGGAGGAAAAATATTTATATGTATCTAGAAAAGCCTTAGTTCCAATAACAATAATGAGCAAATTAGATTTTTATAAATTACCAGAATGTATAAATGTAACAAAGCATACACCAAGGGAAATATTAAAATATTTAAAAGATTGCATTAAAGAAAACTGTGATATAGAAGAAATATTAAAGAAAAACAACGTAGAGATTGATAAAAAATTAAAAGACATAATGAGCTTTAATATATTTATTAAGGTTGTTATTGATAATTTATATGATGAACAAAAACATATGAACAATTTATTAAAATTAAGAACATATTTTGATAAATTCTTTGAAAATAAATCTGCAACATTTGACATAGGGTATAGTGCAAGACCAGAATTGTTTTTATCTAATTTGTGCCAAAAACCAATAGACACATTTTTCTTAAATATTAATCAAGATGAAGCATTCAAACATGCGAACATGGCAAATTTTAAATTAAAGACATTCTTTAGTGGAAAGCCATCTGCAACAGGATTTGCTTATGAATCTATGTTATCTGCACTAGCTCCATCATGTATTGGGTATGATATAAAAACGTTAGATGTTAAACCAATATTTGAAGAATATAGCAAAACATATCAAGAAGAATTTATTATCAGTATAATGCAAAATGCTGCTATTGAATTTGTACAAGATATAACAAATATATTTGGAGAAGAAATAAAAGAGTTATATTATGAAAAATATTATATATCTTTACCAATTATGGCATATATAAATTCTTCAAAAGAAATTGATAAATCAATATTTAATGCTATTTATTTTGAGGATGATGTTCGCTTAAATGAACCTGTTAAAATGACAGTAGAATGGAATAGAGAATTAGGATTTAAAAATCAAAGAACAATGCAAGAACTTATTTATGGAGGTCATTCAAATAACAATAATCATCAAGGATATTTAAATTATAATGCATATCCGGACTTAGAACATCATAGTAAACCAGTAAGATTTATATACTATATATTATATGATAGAGAAACTTTTAAAAGGAGAATGAGAGAAACATTTAAAAATCATAAAATATTATTTTTAATGGGAAAAGGCATATATAATTTTGGTGGAAACGTAAAAAGTATAGTATATAAGGGAATTCATAAGATAAGAGGAGGACAAAATTAGTGAAAGAAAATGAAGAAAAATATGCAATAGAGGTCCAAGATGTCTATAAGACGTTTAATGTATATTTAGATAAAGCAAATAGTTTAAAAGAAAAAATGTTATTTTGGAAAAGGAATAGAAAAGAAGTAAGACAGGTTTTAAAAGGAATTAATTTAAATATCAAAAGAGGAGAGGCAGTTGCACTAATAGGAGTAAATGGAAGTGGAAAATCAACGCTATTAAAATTAATGACAAAGATAATATATCCTAATAAAGGAAAAATTCTTATAAATGGAAAACTAACATCATTACTAGAACTTGGTGCTGGTTTCCATCCTGATTTTTCTGGAAGGGAAAATATATATTTTAACGCTTCAATATTTGGATTAACAAAAAAACAAATTGATGACAGATTAGAACAAATAATTGAATTTTCTGAATTGGGAGATTATATAGACAACCCTGTAAGAACATATTCATCAGGAATGTTTATGAGACTTGCTTTTGCTGTAGCGATAAATGTAGATGCTGACATTTTGTTAGTTGATGAAATTTTATCTGTTGGAGATCAACATTTTCAAGAAAAGTGTATTCATAAAATGAAACAATTAAAAGAGGAAGGAAAAACTATGGTTTTTGTAACACATAGTTTAGATTCTGCTAAAGAATTATGTGATAGAGCAGTATGGTTATGTAATGGAGTTTTGAAATTAGATGGCAAAACAAACGAAGTTATAGAAAAATATATAGAAGAAACAGCATAAGGAGGGAAAAATAAATGAAATTTTTTAAATCGTTATATGAATATAGAGAATTATTAAAAACTAGTATTAGCAAGGATGTAAGAGGGAAATATAAAAATTCTGTATTGGGAATATTATGGTCTTTTTTAAATCCTCTTTTACAAATAGCAGTTTATGCAATAGTATTTCCACTAATTATGAAAAGTAATTTACCAAATTATACAGTTTTTCTATGTTGTGGATTAATACCTTGGAATTTCTTTTCTGCAGCAATTTCAAGAACATCATTTACGATGATTGAAAATGGCAATATAATTAAAAAGGTGTATTTTCCTAGAGAAGTATTACCAATATCTGTAGTAACTAGTGAGGCAATAAATTTTATTATCTCAACAATTATAATATTAGCTTTTGTTTTAGGATATGGAATGGGATTAAGCAAATTTTTAATATTTTATCCATTAGTGTTATTAGTGCAATATATTCTACTAATTGGAATATCATTTATTGTATCAAGTGTTACAGTGTACTTTAGAGATTTACAACATTTTATAGGTATAGCATTACAATTATTATTTTATGCAACACCAATTGTGTATGCTCCAAATACTATACCGGAAAACTTTCAATGGATTTTAAAATTTAATCCAATGACATATGTAATAAACGGATATAGAGATATATTTTATTATAAACAAATGCCAGATTTATCTTCAATGGTTATGGTATTGGGAGTTGGACTAATTGTATGTTTAACAGGATACTTTATATTTAATAAATTGCAAAGAAGATTTGCAGAAGAATTGTAATGGAGAGAAAAATGAAAGATAAGTATAAAAAAATTATAGAAAAAAATAAAAAAGATATGTATGTATTTATTGGGATGTTAATATTTTCAATAATATTATGTACAAACTTTTTAAAAATACATTTTGCACAAGATACATATTGTTTATATGCGTCAGGGTATTATGATTATATGTTACATTTTTTAAGATCAGCAAGGTTTTTTAGTGCGTTAGAATTATTAGTATCAAGAATATTAGATATTACTTTATTAACTAATTTAAGAATTATATCAATTATGGGTATTTTATTTATTACAATTGCGTGGTTTGTATTGTATAAATTTATTATTAAATTAATAAAAAAAGAAAAATCTATATATTGGAACATTTTGATTGCTATTATAACATTTTCAATATTATATAACTTTGCTAGTTGTGAATTATTTATATTTGCTGAGTCAGGAATTATGTGTTTATCAATACTATTTGCAGTTATTGCTGCATGTGTATTTAATTCAGATATAAAACATAGATATTTAATATCTTTTATATTTGTATTTTTATCTTCAATCTCATATCAGGCTACTATATCGGTTTTTGTTATATTGGCATTGATTATGGAGGCATATAAAAACAAGGGAAATATAAAAAAGGTTATAGGAGAAGCAATACTAATAGGGATATTTTATGGTGGAGCACTTGCTTTAAATTTGGCTATAATTAAGGTGATAGATCATATTTTTAAAGATACAATAAGACCAACTGCCATTTTAACAATTCAAGCAATTATAGATACAATTAAAAAATATGGAACAATAATGGCAGTAGATACATTTAAAGTGTTACCAAAATATTTTTATCTAATAATCATTGGAATAATAACAGTATGGTATGTAATTAATAATTTGAAAAATAAGGATTTATTTTCAATATTAGAATATATAATATTAGTTGTATTAGCATTTATAATGCCTTTACTACCTGTTGTAGCAACAGCTCAATCTCAACAATATTTGGAACCAAGAATGTCATTTAGTTATGCATCAATAACGGCAGGATTAATATTATATATTGCTTTAATGTTTGATATAGAAACTAATAATATCAATAAAAAAATTGCAGTTATTTTTGCTATAGGGTTAATAATTTTAAATTCTATGTATTTTATTAGAAATTCAACTGAAAATGTTGTATCTGGATATTTAGATAGAAATGTTGCAAAATCAATATTAGAAGAAATATATGAATATCAAAATGAAAACAATATAAAAATAGAAAATATTGGAATTGCATATGACCAAAGATCTACAACATATTATGATGGACAACCTTCTTTGGAAACTACAAATGTTAGAAGTATGGTAACAAATTGGGCCGCAGTTCAAGTTTTAGAATTTTATAGTGGAGAAACTTACAATATAGTTGAAACACCAAATGATGTTAAACAAAAGTTTTTAGAACATGATTGGAAATTTTACACTCCTGAACAATTGGTGTTTAATGGAAATACCTTATATATTTGTTTATATTAAAGAAAAATGTGTATTTATTTTTGTAAATACGCATTTTTTATGTATGTGTAAATGATATATTTAATTCCATAATAATCATGTGAAAAATTAATTGACTTTAAAATTCTATTATGTTAAAATTGTGGTAGTTATTGAAGGATTTAGATAAAAAAAGTCGAATCTGTTTTACAAGGGGGATAAAGTTATTGTGAAAAAGAGTATAAAAAAAGTTATAAAAATTCTTATGTTGATTTCAATTATTTGTTTTTTTAGTATAAGAACAGATGCAAAAAATTTAGAAAAAGAGAATAAGGAATCAACTAAAACTTATAGTAACACATCTGAAAAAACAAAGGAAAATGGAATATATAAAGTTGCTATAGGAAAAGAACCTAATATTGCATTTGAACTTCCTGGAGGAAATAAATCGGATAATACACAAGTTGGAATGTGGAACTATGGAGATGTTGCGTGGCAAAAATTTTATTTTGAATATAAAGATGGATATTATAAAATAACGGCAATGCACACAGGAAAAAGTTTGACAGCAAAAAATAATAATGTTGAAGAAGGAACAGAAGTAGTTCAGACAGATTATATAGATAGTAATGGACAGAAATGGAGATTAAGAGATACCAATAAAAACGGATGGATAATTTCACCGTTAAGCAATCCAGATTTAGCAATTACTGTTGATGGTACGATACAAAATGGGACAAAGATTATATTATCAAAAACATTAGATAATGATAACCAAATGTTATATTTGTATAATATAAATGATAATGAAAAAGTAAGAAATGAAGGAATATACAATGTAGCTATAGGAAAAGATTCTAACAAATCATTTGAACTTCCAGGAGGAAATAAGGAAAATAATACTCAAATTGGGGTATGGAATTATGGAAATGCTGCATGGCAAAAATTTTATTTTAAATATGAAGATGGATTTTATAAAATAACAGCAATGCATACAGGTAAAAGTTTAACAGTAAAAAATAATAATATCACAGATGGTACAGAAATAGTTCAAAATGATTATGTTGGAAATGATTCTCAAAAATGGATATTAAGAGATACAAATAAAAATGGATGGATAATTTCACCACTGTGTAATCCTGATTTAGCAATTACAGTAAAAGATTCAATACAAAATGGTGCTAAAATAATATTATCAAAAACAAGAGATAACGACAACCAAATGCTGTATTTATTTAATATAAATAAGGATGAAAGAAATCATCAAGATGATATATATAGAGTTGCTGTAGGAAAAGATTATGACAAATCTTTAGAAGTTCCTGGCGGCAACCAAAGCAACAATGCAAAAGTTGGAATATGGAGTTATGGAAAAGCCACATGGCAAATGTTTAAATTTGAATATCAAGAAGGATTTTATAAGATAACAGCAACACATACAGGCAAAAGCCTAACTGCAAAAAATTACAATATAAAAGAAGGAACGGAAATAGTCCAAAATGATTATGTTGGAAATGATTCTCAAAAATGGATATTAAGAGATACAAATAAAAATGGATGGATAATTTCACCGTTAAGCAATCCAGATTTAGCAATTACTGTTGATGGTACGATACAAAATGGGGCAAAAATTATATTGTCTAAAACACTAGATAATGATAACCAAATGTTTTGGATTATGCCACATATTGAAAAAGGAATAGAAGAAGGAACTTATGGTGAATCAGGTCTTATGTACAAAGGAACAGGTGGTTCTTATTTGAAATACTACAAGATAGGAACAGGCCCAAAACATTTGATTTTAAATTTTTCTATACATGGATTTGAGGATTCTTATAGTAGAGATGGAGGAGAATTAACATATTTAGCAAATGAATTCTATAGTTATTTAAAAAAATATATGTCAGATAATTTAATTGAAAATTGGACAGTATATATTTTACCAAATTCAAATCCTGATGGACAGTACAATGGATGGACTAATAATGGTCCTGGCCGTACAACATTATATAGTTGGGCTGGTGGACATAAAGGAATTGATATGAATAGATGTTTTCCAATAGGGTATACACGTGCTTATTCAGAGAGAAACTATAATGGAACTGAACCAATGCAGGCATTTGAAGCACAACATTTAAGAGATTTTATATTAAATCATACTGGTGAAAAAAATATTATTATAGATGTACATGGATGGCTAAATGAAACAATAGGCGATAATGAAATTGGTAGTTTTTTCAGAAGTCAATTTGGAATTAATAAACATATAGCAACATATGGAAACGGATATTTAATTCAATGGGCAAGAACAATACCTGATACGAGATCAATGTTATTAGAATTGCCAGAGGTTAAGAGCCATAATGAATTAATTAATAAAAATTATGTTAATAAATTTAATAGAGCAACAATAAATTTAATGAATAATTACTAGAATGGAGGAAAGTACTAATGAAAAAAGAAAAATTTTTTTTAATGGCAATTATAGTAACTTTAATATTAGGCTTATTAGGGACGAATAGTTATGCAAAAGCAGATAAAGTAAAAGAAAATGGTATATATAAAGTGTCAATTGGTAAACAACCTAATAAAGCACTAGAACTTCCTGGAGGCAATACAGACAATAATGCAGGAATAGGACTTTGGGATTATGGAAGTGTGGCATGGCAAAAATTTTATTTTGAATATGAAGGTGGATTCTATAAAATAACGGCAATGCATACAGGTAAAAGTTTAACTGTTAAAAATAATAATATTACAGATGGTACAGAAATAGTTCAATCTGATTATGTTGGCTCTGATGGACAAAAATGGATATTAAGAGATACAAATAAAAATGGATGGGTAATATCTCTTTATAGTAATTCAAACTTATCTATATGTGTAAAGGGATCAATACAAAATGGTTCAAAAATTGTATTATCTAAAACGGCAGATAACGATAATCAAATGTTTTATTTATATGATATAAGTAATAATGAAAAAACTCATAATGATGGTATATATAAAATGTCGATAGGTGTTAATCCAAATAAAACACTAGAACTTCCAGGAGGTAATACAGAAAATAATACAAGAATAGGCATATGGGAATATGGTAATGCAGCATGGCAAAAATTTTATTTTGAATATAAAGAAGGATATTATAAAATAACATCAATACATACAGGAAAAAGCCTAACTGCTAAAAATAACAGTTTAGCAGAGGGAACAGAGATAATTCAATCTGATTATGCGGGAACAAGTGGACAAAAATGGATATTAAGAGATACAAATAAAAATGGATGGATAATATCTCCTTTAAGTAATCCAAATTTAGCAATAAGTATACAGGGGAAAATACAAAATGGTTCAAAAATGATATTATCTAAAACAAGGGATAATGACAATCAAATGCTATATTTATATAATATTAGCAATAATGAAAGAACACATGAAAATGCAACTTATGAAATTTTAATAGGTGCTTCTTCCAACAAAGGACTAGAAGTACCAGGTGGCAATACAGAAAACAATACTAAAATAGGAATATGGGATTATGGAAATGCTTCATGGCAAAAATTTAAATTTGAATATAAAGAAGGATACTATAAGATAACAGCAATACATACGGGAAAAAGTTTAACAGTTAAAGGTGACAACTTAAAGGAAGGAGCAGAAATTGTACAATCCGATTACACCGGAAGTAATTGCCAAAAATGGATATTGAAAGATAGTAATAAAAATGGATGGATAATATCTCCATTAAATAATCCAGAATTAGCACTTACTATACAAAATAGTATACAAAATGGTTCAAAAATAGTGTTATCAAAATTTAAAAATAATGATAATCAAATGTTTTATTTGGTAAAAACTGTTGAATTCAAAAAAACTGTTGATAATGGTACATATAAGCTAGCAGTGGGAGTAAATACAAATAAAGCAATAGAAGTTTCAGGAAATAATGTAAATAATAATGCAACATTAGGAATTTGGGAATACGGAAATGTTTCATGGCAGAAATTTAAATTTGAATATGTTGATGGTTTTTATAAAATAACTGCAAGACATACTGGTAAGAGTTTAACAGTAAAAGATAATAATATAGTTGGAGGAACAGAAATAGTACAAGATGATTATAAAGGACTATTAGGACAGATGTGGATAATAGTAGATAGTAAAATAAATGGATGGACATTTTCACCTGTATCACGTCAAGATCTTGCAATAACTATACAAAATAAGATAGAAAATGGCTCAAAAATAGTATTGGGAGATAAACAAAAAGCTAGTAGTACACAATTATTTTATTTATATAAAACTACTGTTAGTGGAGTGAATATAGATTCAATAAAATATCCGGGGGTAATGGATTCATTAGATAGTCTTGCAGAAAAATATCCAAATTGGCAATTCGAAATTTTATATACAAATTTAGATTTTTCAACAGCGGTAAGAGGAGAATATGAATATGCTAATAAACAAGGAAACTTAGTATATACACCAACATATAATGGTGATTGGATTGCACCTAATCCATATATAAGTGGAGTATGGGCATCAGCATCATATAATGGTATAGCATATTTTATGGATCCAAGAAATTTTCTAAATGATACAGATATATTTCAATTTTTGGATTTAGGAAATTATGAAAGTAGTGGAGCAACATTAAGTTCTATAAAATATCAAGTTGACGATACATTTTTACAAAATAATGCTAGTGATATTATGTCTGCATGTAAAAATAAGAATATAAATCCATATTATGTTATAGCAAGATTATTTCAAGAACAAGGTAGAAATGGATCTGGAACTATAAATATGGATGGTGGTGATGGAAAAAAATATTATAATCCATTTAATATTGGTGCACAAGTAGGAAATGATATTCCAACTGCATTAGCATATGCAAAAGATAAAGGTTGGGATACAATGCAAAAGGGATTAGAAGGTGGAATTACAATATTAAAGAACAATTATATAGGTATAAAACAACATACACTTTATTTAAACAAATTCGATGTAAACCCAGCAAGTGGAGGTGGATTATATAATCATCAATATATGCAAAATCTATCTGCTGCATATAGTGAAGCAAGAACACTTAGAAGCGCATATGTAAATACAGGAACATTGAAAAATTCAATTAAATTTGTAATACCAGTTTATGAGAATATGCCATCAACAAATTCAATAAAGCCAGAGTCAAATGGCGGAAATCAACAAGTTACAGGTGAAAAGGTGACTGTTAGAACAGAAAGCAAAACAGGAATAAGACTTAGAAAAGATCCAGGAACGAATTCTGAAATTGTTGCATCTATATCAGATGGAACAATTGGAATACGCATAAATAAACATGTAAAAAATATTGATGGATATTGGTGGGATGAAGTTGATTTTGGCAATGGACTTAAAGGCTATGCAGCAACTGATTATTTAAGATAAATATAGGAGATTAGGGTTGAGAATATTTTCTTTCCCAGCCTTAATCATATTTTGAAAGGAAAATGATTGAAATGAAAAAATATTTAACAATATTATTAATAAGTATGTTATTGATTTTTAATATATATAATTTTACATATGCAACAGAAGAAGATGGCAGATTTGTCGATATACCAGTACCACCAGCAAGCTCTGGAAGAACTGATTTTACTTCTGAAGAGGGACAAGAACAAGCAAAGGAATATGAAGAAGTTAAGAATACAGAACAAACAAATAGTGAAGTTTTAGAAGAAAATTTTATTTTATATAAGGGAACAGAAGAAATAGATGGGAATACAATAAATGAAAATAATGTTACTCAAAATCAAAAATTACAAAATAATGAAAATATAGAAAATGATGATATAACAATAAATGAAAAAAAGACTAAGGCTAATAATAGATTAATAATAATTTGTGGTATTATAATTGTGATAATAATTATATTTATGATTATAAAAAATATAAAAAAAGCAAATGAGAAATAAATAATGTGTACATAAAGAAAGGAAAATGTGATAAAAATGAAGAAAAAAATATCTTTAATAGTACCATGCTATAATGAAAGTGAAGGAATAGAAAAATTTTATGAAGAAACAATAAAAACAATAAAAAAATTAGTAGAAAAGTACGATTATGAAATTTTATTTATAGATGATGGAAGTTCGGATAATACATTAAAAAAATTAAAAGAATTAAAGAAAAAGGATGAAAATATTAGAATAATAGCATTTTCAAGAAATTTTGGAAAAGAGGCAGCTATGTATGCTGGATTGGAAAATTTTACTGGTGAATACGTTGTAATAATGGATGCTGATTTACAAAATGACCCTGAAATTATAATTGATATGATAGCAGGAATGGAAGAAAATTATGATATGGTAACTACTTGTAGAAATAGAAAAGGCGAATCTGTTATAAAGAGTATGTTTGCAAGAATGTTTTATGCTATAATGGGAAATGTCGGATCTGTAAAAATTAGACAAGGTTCTCAAGATTATAGAATGATGAAAAGACATGTTGCGGAATCAATTTTATCATTAAAAGAATATAATAGATTTTCAAAAGGAATCTTTAATTGGGTAGGTTTTAATGTTAAATATATAGAAGTAGAAAATAGACCAAGAGTTGCTGGAGAATCAAAATGGAGTTTTAAAAAATTATTTAAATATGCAATAGATGGAATAACATCATTTACTACAGCTCCACTAAAAATATCAATTATATTAGGATTTATAATATCATTTTTATCTATAATATTTGGAATTAGTATTATTATAGAAACTATTGTAAAAGGTAAAATTGTTCCTGGATACGCATCAACAATAACTGCTGTATTATTTATAGGAGGAATCCAATTAATATCTATAGGAATATTATCTGAATATATTTCAAAAATGTATTTAGAAATAAAACAAAGACCTAAATATATAATTAAAGAAAAAATTGATAGATAAAATTTTAGAAGGGAAAATGATTGTATATGAAAAAACTTTTTTTTCTACTATTGATAATTGTAATTATAATTGGAATAATTTTTGGGATAAAAAAAGAAAATTATGAAAATGTAAAAGAAACAAATAATATCGAAGAGACAAATATTGAAAATCAAGAGACTATTGAGAGTGATAAAAATTTAATAGAAGAGGAAACAGATACTACAATTAATAATGTTGTAAATGTATCTATTGAAGAATTACAAGATATGAAAAAAGAAATAAATGCAACAGGAAATACAGATATATATCAAGTAGAAGAAGAGAAAGATGGAAGAAAAATTTTACAAATAAAACCACAAATTCAATTCAATGTTGACTTAGCAGGTATTATAAAAAAATCAAAGCCTGAGGAAAAAGAATTGGGAAATTTACTTGAAAATATACCATCAAATAATGGCATATGGATATCTAATCAGTCTAGAGATTTATTTTTGATGTTATTAAATAGAAATAGTATAAATAATTTTTATATATCAGAGGATGGATATTTAAAAAGCGATGGTAGTATTGAAAGTTATATTGAAAAAAAACTAGAAAAAATGATTAATTCTAAGAAATTGTATATCATAAATATTACTGGAATTGCATATCAAAGAGATTATATTTCAGGTGAAATAGTAGAATATCCATTTGAAGAAATGGATCCTGAACAAATTTTGGAATCATATAAATATGAAAATAAAATAATACTAGAATTATCAACCAATGCAAAACATAAATTAACAGATAAAGAAATTTTAGAAACTATAGTAAAATACTAAAGATATGAAGGGAAATGATATTATGGAAAAAATTAAAATATTTGCTTGTAGTAAATCAGCAGAACCTTTTACAAGGGAAATATGTGATTATTTAAAATTGTCTATGGGAAAAATTGAAAGAATGAAATTTAAAAATGATAATAATTTTGTTCAAATATTAGAAACGGTTAGAGATTATGATGTTTACTTAATTCAAAGTACAATGCCACCCGTTAATGAAAGAATAATGGAATTATTAATAACAATAGATGCAGTTAAAAGAGCATCTGCAAGAAATATTAATGTTGTATTACCTTACTATATGTACTCAAGATCTGATAAAAAAGATCAACCAAGAGTACCAATAACAGCAAAACTTTTTGCAGAGTTATTAGAAGCAGCTGGTGCAACAAGAGTGATAACTTGTGATTTACACAATCCTGCAATACAGGCATATTTTAATAATATAAATTGCGATAGACTTTCAGCAGAAAGATTATTAGAAAAATATTTTGAAGATAAAAAATTAGATAATAAGGTAATAGTTGCGACTGATGCAGGAAGTTCAAAAAAAGCATATAAATATTCTGAATTTTTCGGATGCCCAATAGCAATGCTTGATAAAAGAAGAGATGGAAATAAAGATAAAGCAATTGGAACAACAATTATTGGCGATGTAAAAGGAAAAAATGCAATTATATTTGACGATGAAATAGATACTGCAGGTTCTATGATGGAAACTGTAAGAGTATTAAAGGAGTTCGGAGCTGGATCTGTATATGCAGCATGTACACATGGAGTTCTTTCAGGACCAGCAATTGAAAGAATACAAAATTCACCAATTAAAGAACTTGTTATAACAAATACAATACCTTTACCAGAAGAAAAGAAAATTGATAGAATAAAAGTGGTATCTATTGCACCATTATTTGCAGAAACAATAAAGAGATTAAATGAAAAGAAACCATTAGGTGAATTATTAAAAACATTTATTTAATTATAAAAGAAAGATGTGATATTATTGATAAAACTAAGTATTATAATTCCAGTATTTAATGCTGAAAATACACTAAAAAGATGCTTGGATTCTGTTTTACAACAAAAAGACGATGAATTAGAAATAGTTGTAATAAATGATGGAAGTAAGGATTTATCAGATGAAATAATGCAGGAATATAAGTTAAGATATCCAGAAATAATTTCATACTATAAAAAACAAAATACTGGAGTTGCAGATACTAGAAACTATGGAATAGCAAAAGCAAAGGGAAAGTATATAATGTTTCTGGATTCTGATGATTATATAGATATTGATTTATATAGTATAATAAAACAATATATAGAAAAGAATATAGAACTTATAAAATTTAAATTACAAAGAGTTGATGAAAATAATAATATTATAGAAAAGGTAACTGGACCGATATTTGAAAAAACAACAGGAGAGGAAGGATTTAAATATTTATATGCATCAGATGTTTTACTTGATTCTCCATGTGTATATGTAATGAAAAAAGACATATTTATACGTAATAAACTCTTGTTTAATGTTGGAACGGAACATGAAGATTTTGGGCTTATACCATTTGTAATTGTATTGGCAAGTTCAATGATATCAATTGACTTTTATGGTTACCAATATGTTCAATCTAATGGAAGCATAACACGAAACAATGATTATAATAAAACAAAGAAAAAGGCTTACGATGCTTTAAAACAATATGATGAGGCATTAATAAAAATCGAAAAATATAATATTAATAAAAACACAGCAGATTATTTAAAAATATATTATACAAATGCAATTTTATTAAAAACAGAAACTCTTGAAGATAAAGATCAAAAACAATACATAAATGAAATAAAAAAGAGAAGAATGATTAAAAATATAAAGTCAAGTAATATAAAACAATTGTTAAGAAAAATAGTATTATTATTGAGTATAAAACAATATTTAAAATTTAGAAAAAAAGTAAAATAACTATTTAATTGAGGAGAAAAAATGAAGCGGAAAATATAATATTTTGATATGTCATGCAAGATTAACAGCAGGCGGAATTGAAACTGCATGTATAACTCAAATAAAGGAATTTTCAAGAAGGGGATATAAAATATATGTTTTAGCAGAAAATGGATTTTATGCTGAAAAGTTAAAACAAATAAAGGGAGTTACGTATATCAATTTTCCATATGAATCACGAGCAAGTTATAATTTACAAAAAGTTGAACAAGTAAAGGAAATTATAGAAAAATATAATATAAAATTAGTATATATACATCAAATTGATTGTGTTGCATCTGTACTTTCAGCATGTATACTGACAAATATCCCATATATTGCATATGTACATCATGGAATTACAGGAGTATATGATGACGAACTACAAATGGGAAATATGGGTAGGAACTTCCAGACACTATATTATAAAATGGCTTCAAAAATTATTGCAATTCAAGAAGCATCAAAAAAAGAAAATATGGAAAGATTTAAATTGGAAGAAAACAAATATAAGGTAATACCTAATTGCGTGGATTTTTTGGAATTTAACAGCAAGAGTCCAATAAATTTAAATAAAGTTTTATTGATTTCAAGATTTGAAAAAGATAAGAAAAATGGTGTTATAAATGGATTAAGATGGTTTTTAGAATACAAAAAATTAAATTCTAAAGCAGAATTAACAATTGTAGGTGATGGAAGTCAAAGACAAAAAGTAGAAGAACAAATAAAAGAACTAAAGATTGAATGCCATATGTTAGGAGCACGTAATGATATTAGAGATATTATGGAACAAAATGGTATCATATTAGGAATTGCTAGATGTGCTCAAGAGGCTATTGCTATGAAAAGAATAGCAATTATTACAGGTAATGAAGATTTCCAAGGAATAATAACAAATGATAATATAGAAAAATTTTCTTATACTAACTTTCAAGATATAAAAAATGGAAAAAAGGAGTATGCAGAAGTTGCTAAACAGGTCTATTTATTAAAAAACAAGGATATCGGGAAAATAGTAGATAAAAATTATGAATGGTTGTATACAAATAGAAATATAAAGGACAACATTTATGAGGTAGAAGATATTGAAAAAATAAACAATCCTATAACCGAATTAGATAGAAATGAAATTTTAAGAATTTTAATTGGAGAATTACAATATATGCATACATGGATGCAAAAAGAAATTGACAGAGGATGGGAAGCCAGACAAAAAACTGAAGATTATTACCTTGGAAGAGAAAAATGGAATAATAAAGTTTTAAAAGAAAAAGAACAAGAATTAGAACAGTATATTGCAAAATATAATAATGCATTAAATGAGCTTGAAAATATAAAAAGTGGTAAATTCTGGAAAATATACAAAAAATTATTTAAAAATAACAAAAATAAGATATAAAATGTTAAGTAAGGAGTAAGAAATGAAAAAAATCAGTATAATTATACCTGCGTATAATGAAGAAGAATCATTACCTATGTTAAGGGGTAGAATAGAAAAACTAATGGATTCTATGAAAAACTATGAATTTGAGATATTGTTTGTTAATGATGGAAGTAAAGATAGGACAATAGAAATTATAAAAAAAATGAGGGAAGAAGACACAAGATTCAACTATGTTGATTTCTCTAGAAATTTTGGAAAAGAAATTGCAATGATTGCAGGACTTGATTATGCAACAGGTGATTGTGTAATATTTATGGATGCAGATTTACAAGACCCACCAGAATTGATACCAGAACTTGTTAAATATTGGGAACAAGGATATGATGATGTATATGCCAAAAGACGTTCTAGAAAAGGTGAAACATGGCTAAAGAAATTTACTTCAAAAATGTATTATAAAGTATTACAAAAAACAACTAGAATAGAAATACAAAAAGATACTGGTGACTTTAGATTACTTGATAGAAGATGTGTAAATGCTTTAAAAAAATTAAGAGAATCTGAAAGAAATACAAAGAGTATGTTTAGTTGGATTGGATATAAAAAGAAGGAAGTTTTATATGATAGAGATCCAAGAATTGCAGGGACTACTAAATGGAATTATATTAAACTAATAGATTTAGCAATAGATGGTATAACATCATTTACAACTTCTCCATTAAGACTTTCTACATATATTGCTATTCCTACTTTTCTAGTATTATTTGTTTATTTTATATATGTTATAGTAAAATGTTTTGTTATTAAGCAAGCAATACAAGCTTTTCAAGCAATTATATTATTAATATTATTCTTTTCTGGAGTTCAAATTTTACTATTTGGAATTGTAGGCGAATATTTAGGAAGAATATTTAATGAAACAAAAAATAGACCATTATATTTAGTCAATGAATATAATGGAGAAAAAGAAATGAATGAAGAAAAAGTCCAAACAAAGAAGTAGAAAAAACTACTTCTTTTTGTTTAACAAACTTATAATAAAAAAAGTAACACCATAAACCAAAACAAAAAGAAAAACATTAAAAATCAAATTACCAACCAAACCGACAAAATTAAATCTCCAAATATTAACCACAAAAAATCCAACCAAACTACAAAATAAAGGAACAACAATCCAATCTATCAAATTAGGTTTAATCCTAGAATACTTAAACAACTGAAAAAGACTAATACTAAAATTCAAAACCTCACTAAAAAAGATAGAAAGAACATAGCCCTTAATTCCTAAAACAGGAAGTAAAAAATAAATAAAGCAAGTAGTAATACTTAGATCTAAAATATTACAGCACATAACGCCAAACTGTTTGTTCAAGCCTTTTAGAATGCAGTCGATAATATGGTCCATGTACATAAAAAATATAAATGGAGTAAATACCTTAAAAAAGTATCCGGTCTCAATGTTATTATAAATTGCAAGCCCTAAATCATTTGAAAATATAAAAAATATACTGCAAACACACATAGAAAATGCACAAGTAATTTTAAAAATCTTATTTGCAACATAGTTAATTGCTTTATAGTTTTTTTGTGCTACATATGTTGAAAATTCTGGTATTAAAAGCATACTATAAGAATCTGTAAGAACAGTTGGAAATGTTATAACTGGAAGTACCATACCATTAATCATACCATATTGTGAAAGAGCTCTGCTACAAGAAATTCCAGACTTTTCAAGTTGATTAGGAATTATCAATTGTTTTAAAGTTGAAAGTCCAGAGCGTATATATGATGTAACAGCTACTGGAAAAGCAATTTTTAAAATATTAATTCTTTGTCCAAATGAACGGACATTTTCTAATTTTTTAAGTCTTATATCTATAATATATAAAATAAAAATCAATGTAAAAGAACATACTTCTGAAATTACATCAGCTAAAATAAGCGAAATACAAACCGCTTCTACACCATTAGCTATATTTATTTTTAACAACATTATTGTTGCAACCATTTTAATTGTAAATTCAAAAACTTGGGTAATAGCATTTTTATAAGCCTTTCGTACAGTGGTAAAATAACTACTGATACAAGAGGACATTGCTATAAAAGGTAAGCCAATTGCAATGTAAAATAATGGCTTAGAAGAAACCATATTGTGTAAGCATTTATTTGTAATAAAATCAGAAAAAAGTAAAATTAGTCCACCTGCAGTTATTCCCAATAATAAGCTGAAAAATATACAAGTACGTATTGCCTTTATAGCTTGTTTATTTTTATTTAAGGCAAATTTTTCTGAAACAATAACAGTTACAGCAATGTTTAATCCAGATGTTGCAACAGTTATGAAAAATAGGTATACAGCCATTACTAAGCTGAATACACCAACCGCTTCTGAACCTATTTGATTTGATATGTATATATTGAAAATAAGTGCTGCAAATTTCATAAGTAGTGATGTACTTGTTAGTATGGCACCATTTATTAGAAATAGTTTACTTTTTTGTCTCAAATAAATTCACCTCTTTAATGAATATGCAGAAATTTAAAAATAATAACTGAACTGTAACAACTGACCACCAAGACTAGTGACAAATTTTAAAAAATAGTGTATTATTGTAAAAGCAATTGTAATTTAATTCAACTGCTAACAAGACTAATCTGTTAAAAATAATTTTGGCAGATTTCGTATTTTAAGGAAGGAAAATAAAAATGAAAAAAGAAAAAATAGTCCAAGAATTTAAGGACATAAAAGAACTAATATACAACTCAGCCAAAACATATGCAAACAATATAGCATTTATAGTAAAACACCAAGAAGGAAAAACTAAAACATACGAAAATATAACTTATAAAATGCTTTTAGAACAAATAAATGCATTAGGTACTAAATTATACAGTATGGGATTTAAAAATAAAAGAATAGCTATTTTGGGACGAAATAGCTATGAATGGGCACTAGGACACTTAACAAGTTTATTAGGCGGAATAGTATCAATTCCATTAGACAAAGATTTACAAATAGATGAACTAGAAAGCTCATTAATGAGAAGTAAAGCAGATGCAATATATTTTGACGAAAAATACATAGAAAAAATAGAAGAAATAAAAAACAGAAACAATACAAATGTAAAAGAATATATTTGTATGTCAAAACTAGCAGGATATAAAGATATAAATACATTAAAAGAGGAAGGACAAAAATTACTAGAAGAAGGAAACAAAGAATATATATCAGCAAAAATAGATGAAAATGCAATGAATATTTTGTTATTCACATCTGGAACAACATCAAAATCAAAAGCTGTAATGCTATCACAAAAAAATATTGCATCAAATGTATATGCAATGCAAAGAGTTGAAGACATTAGAAACATAGACTCAAATTTAGCATTTCTACCAATGCATCATATATTTGGTTCAACATGTCTAATCGTTATGTTAGCATGTGGTGCTAGGACATCATTCCCAGATGGATTAAGATATGTGGCACAAAACTTAAAAGAATATGAAGTATCTGTATTTGTTGGCGTACCACTATTGGTAGAAGCAATTTACAATAAAGTGGTAAAAGAAATTGATAAACAGGGAAAAACAAAACTTATAAAAAATGCTATAAGAGTTAGTAACTTCTTATTAAAATTCCATATAGATATTAGAAGAAAATTATTTAAACAGTTAATTGACCAATTAGGCGGAAAAATGAGATTTGTAATTTCAGGTGGAGCACCATTAGACCCTAAAATACAAAAAGGATTTATAGATTTAGGAATAAATGTAGCACAAGGATATGGTTTAACAGAAACATCACCAGTTATTGCAGCAGAAAATATGTACAAATCAAGAACAGGTTCAATAGGAGTTCCAATGGAAAATGTGACTGTTGAAATCGTAAATAAAGACGATAATGGTATAGGGGAGTTACGTGCAAAAGGACCAAATGTAATGCTTGGTTACTATGAAAACGAAGAAGAAACAAATAAAGTACTTAAAGATGGTTGGTTCTATACTGGAGATTTAGGTTATATTGATAAAGATGGCTTTATTTTTATAACAGGTAGACAAAAGAATATGATAGTTCTTAAAAATGGTAAAAAAATCTTCCCAGAGGAAATAGAAACACTAGTTAATAGAATAGATTTAATAGATGAATGCATGGTATTTGGAATGCCTGACGAAGTTGATAAAAATGATGTTAAACTTTCTGTTAAAGTTGTTTATAATAAAGATGAAGTAAAACAAAAATATGGCGATATTTCTTTTGATGAGATTAGGAATATTATTTGGGATAGAATTAAGAATGAGGTTAATACTACCGTTCCTAGATATAAACATATTATGAATATGATTTTGACTGATAAAGAGCTTATTAAGACTACTACTAAGAAAGTTAAGCGTAATGAAGAACTAAAAGAAATTTTGAAAAAATAAAAATGAAAACTCACGAATCCTAATAGAGAAATTCGTGAGTTTTCAAATTACAAGTTAGTTAATTCCTGATATTCTTTGGAATCTTCACCATACAGGGCGATAACAAATGAAACTCTTTCTTCGTTAAGTGGAAGATATTTAGCTTTCATTCCATTTAAAATGATAAAAGCCTGCCAGAATTTTACCGTTCCTCTACCTAATAAGTGTGTAGGTCTTTCAAGAAATTCATTACTGAAAGCCTTAATATTTTTGGGATTTCTATTAGTTAATGCAAATAAAAAGTTGTCTGATAATGCTTCAATAGGAACACCATCTAATACTGGAGTATTGTTTTCAATACACATTGCCCAGTAATATTCGGTTGTCCGATTTTTTTCAGGTGTTATTGACAAAAACTTATTTTCACCATGACAACTTTTGGCAAAGTATCTTGCACCAAGAGTGTAAAAATCTTGTGTTAATACATTTGGTTTTCTTTTAGCGACAGAATAGAACCAGCCATCAAGATAGTCAAAGCCTTCTCGTACATCTGATGGATTAGTCTCATAAATGTCATTAAAGTCGTCCGCTTCGAATATTGCTAACATTGCACATGAGACCATTTCTTCATCGATATACTCAATTGGCATAAATTCGAAGTCATTGAGAGGTCCCTTTAATGCATAGAAATCCGTTGCGATGTGGTTTTTAAAGAACTGTTTGTTAAAGCGATCAGGATGTGATTTTACATAATCAACAATTTCTTCATGAACATTTGATGTATTGTACAAATCTTCTGCTAATGCATGAATAAAAAAGTCATCTAATAAAAAACGACCTGGTACATCCTGTAATCCAATTTTTCCTTCTTTTATGCTTCTCACATAATTTTGCATAAGAGGATTACGGACAGGGATTTTTTTGCCCTGAGTGTATCCTTTGTCTTTTACCATTTTTTCAAAGTTCTTATAAGCCTGTAATTTTGTTACTTTTTCCATGTTTTTTCCTCCTTATTTTATATACATGAAATTGATAAAAAATGGAGGACATAAAACATGGTGCCCTCCATAATTATTGTAAGGGCTACTTCTATATTTAAGTCCTATATATATTATACTATATTTTACATAAAACTACAACTTTTTTGATTTTTCAATATTTTTTATTTATTTTTTCCACTTGGATATGGCTTAGATATATTTGTTAGACCTGACTTATAGAAACAAAGGATATTGTATTAAACACTACTATATATAGTCATTATGGAATGATTGTTGGATATGGTTATGGCCATGGTAATGTTGGTAGTTATGCATTGGGAATTTTTGAGGCGTATGGGCAGTATTTAAGCGCATTATCTGGTTCTGGAGATGGATATGGAGTTTCAGGAAATTTTCGAGATTTATATATATCAGGTAAGTGGAATATATTAGCAATAAGGTATAATGGAAAAGAGTTTTCTTTTTGGGCAAATGGTGAGAAGAAAGGTTTTAGTAGCAGTTCAACATTAAAGGGAGATATATTGTATATTGGTGGTTTTTCAAATGCAGGAACATCCTCAGTAGGAGTAAATTGGGGGTATGCAGATGGATATTATAGAAATTTAGCAATATATGATGGTGCTTTATCTGACGAAGAATTGACAAATTATAAATTTTAAAAATATTGTAAAAAAACTGTACCTAATATCAGGCACAGTTTTTTACAATATTATAGGCTGAATTTGTTTTCCATCTAAAGCAGACTCAATAGTCTTTATAAGATAATCAAAATCAAAAACAGCAGAACGTGGCTTAGTAATAGGATTATCTTGTCTAAAAGGAACGAAATAATAATTTTTTCTATTAAGTAAAGTACCAATATTAGAAGCATTACCACTTAAAGCATTATTAGTAGAAACAGCAATAACAACTGGTAAATTATTTCTTAAATGAGATTTTACAGCCATAGTAGCAGGAGTATCAATAATATCATTTGCAAGTTTAGACATTGTATTACCAGAACAAGGAGCAACTACCATAATATCTGTTAAATGTTTAGGACCAATTGGTTCCGCTTCTTGTATAGTATGAATAATCTTTTTGTTTGTAATTTCTTCAATTTCATTTATATAATCTTCGGCTTTTCCAAATTTAGTATCTAAGTTGTAAGCATTATAAGACATAATTGGAATAACCTCAGCACCCATTTTAACTAATTCTTTTATTTTAGGAATTGTTTTACTAAAAGTACAGAATGAACCTGTTAAAACAAATCCTATTTTTTTATGTTCCAATTCCAAAATCTACAAAACCTCCTTTCATTCGACATTTATATATTATATGAAATTTTATTTGTTTTTGTGGTAATAATATGTTATAATTTCAAAAAAAGGGATTTATAGGGACGTTCCTTGCAAAATATAATTATTAAAATCTTGAGTAAGTAAAACTTTAAAGAGTGTCCCTTTTTCCCTTTAAAAAGGGATTTTAAGGAACGTCCCTAAATCCCACAATTCAAACATAAAATGCAAAAGAAAGGATGATAAAAATGGAAGAAAAATATAACTGGAATTTAAAAGATATCTTCAAAAACGAAGAACAATTCAAAAAAGAAAAAGGAGAAATAGCAGACATATTAGAAAAAATTAAAACATATCAAGGAATACTATGTAATACATCAGACAACTTATATAATTGTTATAAACTATATGAGCAAGCACTAGAAAAATTTGAAAAAGTATATGCTTATGGAATGTTAAAATATCATTTAGACATGTCAAACCAAGAAGGAATAAAAATATTTAAAGAAGTAGAAGGAATTGGAACAGAATTTAGTGTTGCAACATCATTTATGACACCAGAAATAACATATGCAGATGAAAACACAATAAAAGAGTATATCAAAGAAGAAAGATTTAAAGGATATGAAAGAGATATTAAGGATATACTTAATGAGAAAAAACATGTACTAAGTAAAGAAGAGGAAAATATACTTGCTAACTTTTCAGAAATAATATCAGCTCCAGAAAATACATTTGATACACTAACAAATGCAGAGTTTAAATTTGGAACTTTAATAGATGAAAATGGTAAAGAAGTAGAAATGACAGATAGTACATATACATTATTCCTAAAAAATAAAGATAGAAATGTAAGAAAACAAGCTTTTAATTTAATGTACAAAAAATATAGTGAGTTTATAAATACAATTACAGAAATGTATATTTCAAATGTAAAAGCAAAAGCTACAACTGCAAAGTTAAGAAAATACAATTCAAGTTTAGAGGAAGCTGTTGAACATGATGATGCAAGTCTTAAAGTATATGAAAGCTTAATAGAAGCTATAGATGAAGATATTTCAGTAAATTATGATTTTATAAAATTAAAGAAACAAATGTTAAAATTAGATGAGATGCATATGTATGATTTATATGTAAATCCATGTGAACAAGGAAAAAATGAAATAACATTTGAAGATGCAAAACAAGAAGTATTAAATGCATTACAAATATTAGGTAAAGAGTATATAAACAAGTTAGAAGAGGCTTTTGATAATAGATGGATAGATGTATATGCAAAGCCAAATAAAAGATGTGGAGCATATAGTATGGGAGTATATGGAGTACATCCATTTGTATTGACTAATTTTGTAAATAGTAAGAGAGATATAAGCACTATTGCACATGAGTTAGGCCATAGTATGCATTCATATTATTCAAATAGAGAACAAAATGTTATAAATGCTGATTATACAATAATGGTTGCAGAAGTAGCATCAACTGTTAATGAAATATTATTAAGTGATTATCAAATCAAAAATGAAAAAGATAATAAGAAAAAAGCAGAACTAATATATGAATTATTAGAAAATATGAGAGCTACATTTTTTAGACAAGCTATGTTTGCTGAATTTGAAAAAATTGTTCATGAAAAAGTTGAAAATAATGTTATGCTTTCAGCTGATGATTTAAATGATATATATTATAAATTAAACCAAAAATACTTTGGAAATGATATTGTTATTGATGAACAAATCAAATATGAATGGGCTAGAATTCCTCATTTTTATAGTGATTTTTATGTATATAAATATTCTACAGGAGTTTCTGCTGCTATAGCTATTGCAACTAAAATTTTGAATAAAGAACCAAGTTTTGTTGAAAGATATATAGAAATGCTAAAACAAGGATGTTCTAAAAAATCAATTGATTTGCTTAAAATGGTTGATGTAGATTTAGAAAGCAAAGATACATATAAGAGTGCTATAGAATTTTATAATAAGAAGATAAAAGAACTAAAAAATTTATTATAAAATATAATGGAGTGAAAATAAGTTATGAAAGAAAATGAAATAAAAAATGTAATAGAAAAAAGCAATAAAGAAGCGGAAATAAAAAATACAGTAAAAAAAAGCAATAAAGAAGCGGAAATAGATAATAAATTGGAGCAAACAAATACTAAAGCTACAAATCAAAAGAAGAAATTTAAAATTATGGGGTTGTCAGTATGGAGAATACTGGCATACTTCATAATATATAGTGTAGTAGGATATATAATAGAAACAATATTTGGAATAATTACAAAAGGAACATGGGAAAGTAGACAGAGTTTTTTATATGGACCATTTTGCGCAATATATGGACTTGGAGCAGCAATAATGATAATGTTCTTACATAAATATTCAAAAAACTATACACGACTATTCATTGGAGGTTTTATAGTTGGTTCAATTGTTGAATATCTGGTTAGTTGGATTGGAGAGATGTTATTAGGTGTAAAATGGTGGGACTATTCAGACATGCCACTTAATATTAATGGAAGAATATGTGTTTATTTTTCAATATTTTGGGGATTTTTAGCATTATACCTAATTGCATCATTTAATCCTAGAATAGACAGACTAATAAATTGGATAAAAAGCAAACTTTCTGTTAAAGCATTAAAAGTACTTACAACAACTGTTATAATATTGTTACTTATTGATTGTATTGCAACAGGAATAGCATTATCAGTCTTCTTAGTAAGAATGGTACATAATTATGATTTAAATGTACCAAACAAAGAAATAATTATGCAAAAATATGATGATATTTATAGCAATCAAAAACTAACAAATTTTATTTATAAATATTGGGGAGACAAGAAAATGCTAAAAACTTTTCCAAATTTAAAGGTTCAAGATAGCTATGGAAACATGGTATATATGGACGGACTATTGAATGATATAAAACCGTATTATTATAGATTTAATTTTAAAAAATAGAATGTTACAGTTTACAAATTTTTTAAAGCTGTGAACTGTAACGATAAAATAAAAAAGACGAACATTTTTTCTAAAAACTATTGACAAGGAATAAATGTTCGTATATAATTATCTCATAAAGCAAACAAATATTCTTAATACGAATTGGAGGTAATTATAATGAGAATAGTAAATAAAACCAAATTTATAAGAAGTAATGTAATATTAGCAATTTTAATAGGTTCAATAGTAATTTTTGCGACTAACGCATATTCAAATGTAGAAATAAAATATAAAGAAGAATATGTGTGTGCTGGAGATACATTGTGGTCAATAGCTCAAGAAGAATTAGAAAATAATAAATACTTTGAAGGCAAAGATATAAGATATGTTGTTAATGAATTAAAAGAAGTAAATAATTTAGCAAATGCAAACTTAAATGAAGGAGACAAATTAAAAATTCCCAGTTTTTAGAGGAAAACGTTGAATTATGTATTAAAACATTGTATAATCTATATAGCAACTTAAAAGGTTTGTATCAATAAGGAGGTATTTTAATGAGGAATAAAATTATACCGTTTAATAAAAACTTCCATAAAAGCGCCAGTTCAAACCGGTATGAGTTAAAAGCTCAAATTTCAGTTTATATTTCAAGAAACAATGATAGATATGATATTGATTGGTCTTCCCCAGACAATATTTCTTATCAAAGAATATATGAAATTCTAAGTAAGATTTTTGAAGATATCACTAAAGAAGTATCAACAATTGAATATAAAAAGGAAGATATTTATTCAATAGAATTTTCTCTGTTATACTACGAAAAAGATGATAATACTATAAAATATATTTGTAGTACACCAAATATATCTAAAGAAAAGCTTGCTGAATACTTATGGGTTTCATTAAGTACATATAAACTGAAAGAAGAAGGTGCCCTTTAATAGGGGTACCTTTTTAATCATCAAAATTTGCTAATGGATTACTTTCAATAGCATTTCTTGCTTGTTGATTGGCAACATGGGTATAAATTTCTGTAGTAGAAATACTTTCATGCCCTAAGACTTCCTGTAAAGCCCTTATATCAACTTTTCCATATTGGTACATTAATGTAGCAGCAGTATGTCTTAATTTATGCGTTGAATATTTTTTTGTATCAAGCCCAGCAGCCATAAGTTCCTTATCAACAATATGTTGAACCGTTCTTTTACTAATACGTTCGCGTCTTTCACTTAAAAACAGAGCTTTTCTTGAATTTAATTTATCTGTCTTAATACCATCTTTCGGCCTAACCTCTAAATAATTTCCAATGGCTCTTACACAGGCTTTATTTAGATAAATTGTTCTTTCTTTATTACCTTTACCAATAACAGTCATTTTATTTTCAGAAAAATCTATATCATTTATATTTATTCCAACTAATTCAGACAAACGCATACCACAATTTAAAAATAGTGTGATAATAGCATAATCTCTTTGATAATTTCTATTATCTTCATTTTCTGTAACTTCTAAAAGTTTTTGACTATCTTCTAAACTTAAATATTTTGGAAGACGCCTATCTAATTTTGGAGTTTCCAAATTTTGAGCTGGATTATTTTCAATTAAATTTGCTTTAGCACATAAATAATTAAAGAAAACTCTAATACTTGATACTTTTCGTGCACGAGTTGCGGCTTTGCTGTGGTATGTAGTAGTTAAATAGCTTAAAAAAGCATGAATATCGTCTAATTTGATTTTTTTTATAGTATTTAAATCAACATCTTTAATTTCTATTTTTGAAAAATCTTCTTCAGTTGTTAAACCAAAGTGCATTTTTATAAACTTTAAAAATGTTGCTAAATCATAGTTATATTCTTTAACAGTGTTAGGTGATTTATTTAAAATTGTCATTGTATAGTCTAAAAATGAGTTTAAGTATTCTGGGTTATCTTCATGATTTATCATATGTTTCACACTCCATTCATTGATATTATATAATAAAATTTATTAAAATGGAATAATTTGTTTATTAATTTTTAAAAATATGTTATAATTTTGTTACTGAACTGTAACATAATTTTGATTGAAAAAATTTGAGAGGTAGATAAATGAAAAGTAAGCATTCAAAAGAAAGAAGAAATATAATAAAGATACCAAAAAAAGATAATAAAAAAAGAATAAAACAAAATAGAAAAACAGATAACATTCAAAATATAATAAATAATTCTAATAATCAAAAATTTGAAAAAGCTGATAGAAGAAGGCAAACAAAAACCCCAGAACAAATAAAAAGAAAAAAGAAAATAAATCTAGTAATATTATCACTTATTATTGCTTTAATTTTAATTTTTGGAATACGTACAGCTGTATCAGCAAATAGATGGAAAAGCTTAGTACAGGAAATGTCAAAAAATGAAAATTCAATTGTTAAAGATACAGATGGGAAAACTATAGCGGAAATAGGAAGCGAAAAAGCAAAAAATAAAATTTCTGCATCAGAAATTCCAAGCAATTTAAAGAATGCGTATGTAGCAATAGAAGATGAAAGATTTTATAAGCACCATGGGGTAGATGTAAAAAGAACAAGCGCTGCAATAGTATCATATGTATTTCACCGTGGTTCATCATCATTTGGAGGAAGTAGTATAACACAACAAGTTGTCAAAAACTTAACGGGAGATTCTTCAAGTAAGATTTCTAGAAAGGTAAACGAGTGGGGGAAAGCATTAATACTTGAATCTTTTATGAATAAAAATGAAATATTAGCTTTATATTTAAATATAATCTATGTAGGACCAAATGTTTATGGAATTGAAACAGGTGCAAACTATTATTTTAATAAATCGGTAAGTGACTTATCATTAGAGGAATGTGCATTTTTGGCTGGTATTAATAATTCGCCAAATTCCTATAATCCTTATGGTGACAAGGATAATACAGAAAAGATTAAAACCAGAACAAAAACTGTTTTGTCAAAAATGTTGAAACTTAAATATATTAATGAAGATGAATATAATACAGCTGTTGCAAATGTTGACAATGGTTTAAAATTTAAAAAAGGAAAAATCGAAACAGATGATGCAGTTTATTCATATCATACAGATGCATTAATATCACAATTGATAGATGACATTGCAGATAAAAAGAAAATTACAAAAACATTTGCTACAAATTATGTAACTATGGCAGGTCTTACAATTTATAGTACTCAAAATACATCTGTTCAAAATCAAATGGAAAAAGAATTTGAAAAAACTAAATATCAACTTGCATCAAAAACAGGAGGAGACTCTTCACAAGCTGCTATGGTAATAATAGACCATAAAACAGGGCAGGTTGTAGGCTGTGTAGGCGGACTTGGTAAAAAAACAACATCAAGAGGATTAAATCGTGCAACACAATCAATTAGACAAACTGGTTCATGTATAAAACCGATAGCTGTTTTAGTGCCAGGAATTGCAAAAAAAGAGTTTACAGGATCAACAATATTTGCAGATGAACAAACAATATTTGCTGATGGATACAAACCTGAAAATTATAGTAAATATCTTGGAAATATAACAGTAAGAAGGGCCCTAGAATCTTCTCAAAATATTCCTTTTGTAGAAATGATGGAAAAAATAGGACCTAAAACGTCTATGAAATATCTTGAAAAAATGGGAATTACAACACTTAGCCAAAAAGATGAAAATTTAGCACTTGCATTAGGTGGGTTAGACAAAGGAATAAGCCCATTACAAATGGCTGGGGCATATGCAACAATTGCGAATGACGGAGAATATATAGAACCAACATTTTATACAAAAGCTGAGACATCAAATAAAAAAGTTATTGTAGAAGTAAAGCAGAAGAAGAAAAGAGTATTTTCAAAAGAAGTTGCTTACATAGTAAAAGAATTATTAACAGAACCTGTAAAAGGAAGCTATGGAACAGCAACATATTGCTCAATTTCTGGAATGGATGTTGCTGCAAAAACAGGAACAACAGATGATAATTATGATAGATGGCTTTGCGGATTTACACCATATTATACAGGTGTTACATGGTATGGATATGACAAAAATGAGTCCATCAATTATAACGGCAAAAAAAATCCAGCAGGAATTTTATGGGCTAATATTATGAGTAGAGTACATTCAAATTTACAAAGTGCAAAATTTGATAAGCCATCATCGGTTTTGAAAGTAACTGTTTGTGCTGAAACTGGTAGAAAAGCCAATACTGGTTGTCCAAATACTTATGACGAATATTTTTTAATTGGTACAAAACCAACAACATGTACAAAACATGCCGGAACTGAAATAACTGATGGTAATACATCTAATAAAAATACAAACAATACCCATTCTGGTGCTGATTCATTTGATACTACAACAAAAGATGATTTGGATGTTCCAACAACTACAGTGAAAGAAGAAAATACAAATTCTAATGGAAATACAAATACTAATAAGACGAATAACAGCAGTGCCGGTACAAAACATGATAATAATGGCAATTCTAATACTAAACCAAATGCCACAAACACAACAGATGCAAGTGATAATAAACATGAATCAACATCAACAAACACCAATAAAAATACTACTAATACATCTTCGTCAACATCAAGTGAAAATAAGAAAAATGAAAATACAACATCTTCAAAAAATGATGTAAATCAAAATAAAAGTAAAGTTGAATAAAATAAACAATAGCAGATTTGTGTGTGCGAACAAAAATGTAGCTTTTAAATCAAAGACAATTATTTCTGCTATTTGTTTTAGTAATTTTAAGATAGAAAGGGAGAAAAAATGGAAATAGCAAAAACAATTATTAACAGTTTTGAATTCCAAACAATTATAAAATTGTTATTAGGGATTATATTAGCAGGAATTATAGGATTAGAAAGATCATCTTGGAGCAAACCGGCAGGATTTAGAACACATGCTTTAGTTGGAATAAGTGCTGTTCTAGTTATGATTTGTGGTGAATATATGTCAAAATCATTTGGCGTAGATTCATCAAGAATTCCAGCACAATTATTATCAGGAATAGGTTTTTTAGGTGCTGGTACAATTTTAAGAGATGGATTTAATGTTAAAGGATTAACAACAGCATCAACACTTCTTGCAGTTACTTGTATTGGACTATGTATAGGAGCAGGATATTATTTGTGTGGAATAATTGCAACTGCATTGGTTTATATAATTTTGTCTTATTCATATTTAATTTCAGATAAAATTGAACATTATAATATGTTAGAACTAGAAATTGAACTTGAAAAGCAAGATCAAGATACTTTACAAAAAATTAAAAAAATGCTTGAGGATAATGAAATTGTTGTTACAGAATTAGATATGTCTAAGTATAAAAATAATATAATTAAAATTATTGGTAAAGATAAAAAGAAATCTGAACATTCTTTTGTTACTGAATTGATTAGCTTTGATAATGTTATTAAGGTTGAACAAAACTAAAAATAGGGAGATAATTGAAATGGAAAGCCAAATATCGTTAGAACAAATTAAAAATTATTGTATTTATTATAAGATAAAACAAAATTAAGAAATATAGAAATATTAAGAGGTAGAAGAATGAAAATATTAATTGCAGGATTTAAAGGAGATGATAACTCCGCAAAAATACTATTAGATTATATAAAAAAAATATGTAATGTAGATATTTTATATTTGGAAAATGATTTTGAAATAAGTAGTAAACAAATAGAAGAAAAGTTATTGGAAAATTATGATAATGTCTTGATTTTTGGTCAAAAACCAAATACTACAAATATTTACCTTGAAAATAATGCTATTCTAGAAGAAACAAAATTAGTAACAGATTATTATTATAGTGCTTTAAAAGAAAAATTAGAACAATATACTTACCAAGTAATGAGTTCATATGACGCTGGAAAATATTTATGTAACAATGTATTTTTTAGAGCATTAGATTTTAAACAAAAAAATAATTTAAAATCAAAAATTGCTTTTATACATATTCCAACTATTAATAACATCGGAGATATGAACATTTTATCAAGCTCTATAAAAAATTATATTGAAACTTTATAAATTTGCCTTAGCAGATTTTGAAGAGACTTTTAAAGATTTGAATAAAAATGAGTAGAGTAGGGGATAGCTATATTTTTAATGTTATAAATTTACATTTAATATATTTTATGTATTAAATATAAAAAAATATAGAAAAATTTTGTGCAAAGTTTTTGCAAAATAGAATTTAGATTTCTAATTTAAAATTTTTAAAATAAAAATAAAATTAGAAAAAAATATTGTGTTTTAAAATTTAAAAAATTATAAATTAAAGATTTTAAATTTAAAGAATTTTTTATTAACGAACATTTGTTAATAATGTTTGTAAATAATTTTATATTATAATTTTATAAAATAATTTAATAAATTTTTTTATAAATATTATATAATTTTAGATTACAAATCCATAATATAATTTTGCAATTATAACACGCTAAAATCGATTTTAAGGCATTTTTATATTTAATTAAACAAGTTATATGTTTATGATTAGATATGCTAATTTATAAATCTAGTGTTTATTATATAATTTTTAGTAGAAATGCTGATTTTTAGACATTTATTAAAAATGCTCGAAAAAGGCTAAAAAAGCGACGCACGAGAATCGATTTTAAGGCGTTTTTATTTTTCAGACATATAACTTGTTGCTTGAATAATTGAGCAAAATATTGAAATATGAGGATTTGTGAAATTTTTATAAAAATAATCTAAAGTTATATAAATTTTTTTAAAATATGTGGTTACAATAATGAAAAAAAATCCAACCAAGAATAATTAAAAATAATTAAGTTAGTTGTTAGAATAAACAGCTTAAATACTAGTAATAGCAAGGAATTGCAAGATTTTGTGGGTAGGACCATATATGTATGGTTTTATATTTTGTTCCTACTCCTTTTTGCACAAAACTTTGATTTTGCGCAATGTTTCATATTCCTTTTTTTACACTTTTCCATATCTATTTCTACCTCTCTTCTATTGTTTATTTATTTGTAATATTTGCTAAAGTATTTTGATTTACTTGTTGTAATTTATCTTTTATCTTTTCCAAGTCATTGTATATTCTATTTCATTTGTATTTTTATCTATATTTTCACTTATAATTATAAAGTTATTTTTTTCGTAAAACTTAATAGCACTTTCATTTTTTATATACACTTAACATTAGAGTATTCTTATTTTTTTATTTTATCTAATAAAGATGTCCCTATTCCACTATGCTGATTATTTATATCTACAAAAATCCCCTCAATATAATTATTATTTACACCTACAAAGCCTACAATTTGTTCATCTAAAATATAAACATATATATCTGCTTTTGGTAGAATTTCTTTTATATATCCATAATTATCTTTCCAATATTCTTTTGTAATGAAATTGTGAGTTCTTATATTTTCATTTTTCCATATTTCCATTACAGCATTTATATCTTTCTTTTAAAATTTTCTTATTATGTTTCTATCCCCTTTTATTGTAAGTTGTTTATTTGATTTTTTTACTATACAATAAGTATTAAAAATATTACTCTTTTGACATTTCTCTCTGAATCCACAGCTTTTGTTTTTTCCATAAAATCACTGCCTTTTATTATTTATGTCACAAAAGTAAATAATATTAACTAACTATCTGCTCTAAAAATTGTAATTTGTTATTAAATTTTTATTTATTGTCATTAATCTTTTTGATTAAATAATTTATAATACTATATATTAAATAAATTACTTGATATAGGGGAATAAACCAAAATAATTCATCGGTTATAAAAATTAGTAATATTGATTATTTAGAATCAAATAAATTAGTATTAATAGATGATGAAATGAATAGGGTTTGTCTAGGAATAAAAACTAATAAGTGCTACTTTAAAGTTGATTTTAAATTTAAAGTATTAAATTATAAAAATATATTTTTGGGAGTTGTATTATTAAAATTAGATAGCAATTTTTTGCATTGCTATATTAATCTGAATAATTTATAACATAAAGAATTATTGAAAAAATTATTGGTTCCAAATTATCTTAATTTAGTCTTATTTAATAATTCTGATTATAATAAAGTTTATAAAATTACTAATGATTTAAGTTATAATTTTTTGTTTAATGTTCCTAGAATTTTAGATAATAAATTAAATTTTAATATTAATGATGTTATATGCAAATTAGATAAATTGTATTTTCCAGAACTTTTATGGAATAGTTAAAAGTAGAAGTCATCACTTCTACTTTTTTATATATACTAACGACAATATACTATTTAAAATTATTAGTTATAATATTTTATTTTTAATCTATTTTTCAGCATTTATATCATATGTAATAAGTATATCTTTTCTTCTATAAACAGCAAAAATCAAAGCTAAACACATCATATTAACAATCAATTCTCCAGAACCATAAGTAACAAAAGGAAGATTAAAACTAGCATCAAAAATCAAATTAAAATTCATCAAAATATTAAATACACTTTGCAAAATAAACATACAACCAATTCCTAAAATTATTAAACCACCATACTTTTCTTTAATCTTAAATGAATTAATTACCATCTTTATAGAGAAAGCAAAAATAGTAATAATCAAAACAACAGTTGGTATCCAACCAAAATGAGCTAATATTGATATAATTTCATTACCTCCAAATCCATCAAATAAATATATAGCATCACTCATATTTCCTGCTTCACCAAATTTTTGTGCTGACTCAATTATTTCTTTTCTGTTTAATGCTCTCCATCCTTCTGTTTCTTTATATTCTTCCGGTTTATATACTGAAATAAATTTATCCAAAACATATGGATTTTCTAAAATTTCAATTAAAACCAATAATGTACCAACTATTATAGGTATTCCCCACAAAATTAATATATGTTTTCTCTTGTTTTCACTCTCACTTGCTATCTTTTTTGTAGCCAAAATTAAATATGTAATTGCTAACACTATTACTGATGATGATGAAGGAATTAAGTTTAACATTAGTAATGATATCAAACTTAAAACAACTAATTTTAGAACATTTGCATTTATTTTAATATTTTTCTCTTTAAATAATTTGGTTAGTTTATTTTCTCCATTTATATTTTCTAAAAATCCAATAAAAGCAAGAATATATAATGGTATAGCTATTGTATTTGACCTTATGCTATAATTTCCTATTCTTAAAAAATTTATGCCGCTAACTGATATTCCAAATAAAAAAGCTAATATTATTACTACAGTTGCAATTATATATAAAATTAATGTTTTATTTTTAATTTTTTTATAATCACAAAAATATATTATTATACCTATTGCAAAACTAAGCCCTACAAAACATACATATTTTATCATATAGTTTGTTGTAATATATTCGTTTACTCCTTCTTTCATATACTGCATCATTTCTGTATGTTCATTTTCTGTAATTATGTACGAAATTACAAAGCCAAAAATCAATAAAACAGCTAATATTATTAACAATTTCCAATCTAATCTGGGCCTATGTATCTTATTTAGTTCCTTGCCAATAATTTCTGCATTTCCCATTTGTGCAATTGCTTTTTCTTCCGCTTCTTTTTCCTGCATTCCTTCTTCAATATAATTTTCTTTTGATTCTTCTATGTGATTTTCTAGTTCTTCTGATATACTATTTCTTATTGGTTTATATTTTATTTGTTCACATACAGTATTTAAAAATTCTTTAGTTTGCAAATGAAACACCTCCTAATACTTGATTTATTCCATTGCTAAAAATTTTCCATTCTTCTTTTTTCTCTTTTAATTGATTTTTTCCTTTTTCAGTTATTGCGTAATATTTTCTTTTCTTTGTAGTTGTTTCGTCCCAATATGATGTTATAAATCCGTTTTCTTCTAGTCCATGTAATATTGGATATAGTGTTCCTTCTTTAAGTTCAAATACATTCTCTGATTTTTCTTTTAATTTTTTTATCATCTCATATCCATACATGTTTTGATTTTTTAATAAGTCCAATACTAGCATTGTTGTGCTTCCTTTTAGTAATTCTTTACTAATTTTCACTTTTATCCCCTCCTTTAAATTAGATATACCTAGATATTCTATGTATTTTTTACATTGTATATCTAGGTATTGTTTTTGTCAATAGTTTTTTAATTATTATCTATTTTTTTCTTCCCAATAAGATTCATCTGCTCCACCTACAACTTCGCCTGTTGTAACATCAACAAAAATTGACTTTGAGTTATATTTCTTATCATTATCAGAATCAGACTCACCTTGTTTATAATGAATATTAACTGTCCATACCTTTCTTGCTCTATTTTCAGCTGTTCTATATTGAGGATAAGTTAAGGTTGTTCCATCTTCAAGTTTTTCTTGTTTAAAGTCAGGATATTTTCCTCCATTTTGTTCTAATAAATAAATCCATGAATTTACTTGTCTAATTTCTAGGTTAGTAATTGTAAAATCAACCTCATTATTAGTTATTTTTTTATCTTCTTCTAAAGCAATTTTTTTTGCATCTTCTTTTGAAATTACAATTTCATTATTACTAAATTCGATATTTTCATTTTTTATGTATACACTATATAATAAAATCTTACCGTCTTTAATTCCAAAATACATTTCTACTCTTTCAAAGTAATTGAATGCACCATCATATGTTTTTGCATATGTTATAAGCCAAGTGTTAGGATTTTCTCCGTCATATTTTTCATCTGGTCCACCTTCAATTTGTTTTAATTTATATTCATTTTCCTTTAATCCAAATAATTTATATATTTCTTCACTTTTTTCTATTGCTTCTTCTTTTGATATTGGATCAGATATAATTTCTTTAGTCCATAAATCTTCATCACATATTCCAACACATTTTCCATTTTCTGCATTTATATATACCTGAATCCCTTTATTAAGATTTTTATCTGTTGCAAAAAAATAAGACAATTTTGCACCCATTATATAATTTTTCTTCAATTCTTTAACTGCAAATTCTTGATTTTCATATCCAAATTTATTTAAAATATTATTTGCATTTACAGCAGCCTGTTCCATATCTACTGCTTTTTCTTCATCTTCTTGTGTTACTTCTTGTGAGCCTTGAATTTCTGCACATTCTTCTAATATCTCATTATATGATTCATACTTTTTAGGTTCTTTAAAAACTTTTTCTATTACTTTACTGCTAGCAAAAGCAACTCCAGTCAATGACATTAGTACACATGCTGCTATCCCTATATTTTTAAATACAAATTTTTCTTTTTTATTCATAACTTTTTTCTCCTCATTTTTTATTTGAGATATAGCTATTTTCATTTTTAATTTTTCTTTTATTTCGTCATTCATATTTAAAAACCTCCTTTTCTTAATTCTTGTTTGATTTTCTTTCGTATTCTATGTAATCTTGTTTTTACATTTACTTCTGTTATTTTTAATTCTTTAGCTATATCTTTTATTGATTTGTTTGAATAATAAAACATTTTTATAATCTTAATATCCATTTCTTTTAGATTATTTATTTTATTGTATATTTCACTTATTTCTTCTCTTTCTTGTGAATAAGTTTCTTCATAACTATATTCAATTAAATTTACACATTGTTCTATATCTATGTTATATTTTAATGTTTTTAGTTTTTCTTTTACTAAATTTCTAGCAATTCCTGCCATATATGAATCCAAAGAATTAATTTTAAAATTCTCACTATGTCTTTTCCATAATACAAAAAATGTATCTAATATTATTTCTTCCTTGTCTTCTTCAGTTAAATTATTTCCAACCATGTTTTGTATTATTTTTCTTATATATGGTGTATAGTCATCTACAATTTTGTCTAAATCAATTCTTTTATTTATAATATAATTTTTTAGTTCTTTTTTCTCTTTCACATTATTGCTCCTTTATAAGATATCTTACATCTTTATAGTGGTAAAAAATATAAAAAGGTTACACTTTTATTTTTATTTTATCATATTTTTACAAAAGAAATAAAACTAGGCTTTTACTTTTTTTAAGCAATTACCTAGTTTTATAAAATTGCATCTCAATTATAACTTGTAAGTTGTCGCTATAGTTCAAATCAGTACAAGTTTTATCTAATTTAAATTTTCTTGCAAAAAGAGTTTAATTCAACACTGAATTAAACTCTTAAATCATTTCTTATTCTTCTATTTTTTCAAAAAATTCTTTTCCAAGACCGCATAAAGGACATACCCAATCAGCTGGTAAATCTTCAAATTTTACTGTTTCTACATTATCATCATAAATATATCCACAAGCTGTACATTTATATTTCATATCACAAACCTCCTTTTTATTTTTTTATTAAATCATCTGCCATTTCAAATAATTGTAAACAATTTTCTTTTGAAAGTCTAGATTTAATTGTAACTACTGGTTCTATTATATCTATATTTTTCATTGTACTCAATATCTCTTTCATACATTTAGCAGAATTTGGAGCCCAAGTTCCATTTTCAATCAGTCCAACAATCTTATTTTGATAATTTTTTTCTTTTAAATTCAATAATAAGTTCCTCATTGGAGTAAATATTTCCATATTGTACGTTGAAGAAGCGAATACAACTTTACCATATCTAAATGCATCTTCTACTGCTTCTGACCAATCTTCTTTTGATAAATCAACTAAAACAACATTTCTTTCGCCTTTTTCTTCTAAAATCTCCTTTAATTTTTCACAAGCACTATATGTATTTCCATGAATTGATGCACAAGCTATATACACTCCTTCGCTTTCTGTTTTATAACTACTCCAAATATTGTATTTTTCAATATAATGTTCCAAATTTTCTTTTAACGTTGGCCCGTGTAAAGGACAAATCTTTTCTATATCTAAATTCATAACTTTTTTTAATAGTGTTTGTACTTGCATACCATATTTTCCAACTATATTAAAATAATATCTTCTGGCTTCACAATCCCAATCTTCTATGGTGTCTAATGTTCCAAATTTACCAAATGCATCTGCTGAAAATAATGTTTTTTCTTTTTCTTCATATGTCACCATTACCTCTGGCCAATGTACCATTGGTGCCATAATAAATTTCAATTTATGATTTCCTAAGTCTAAAATATCCCCTTCTTTTACTTCAATTTTTCTTGAATCTAAATCTTGTATTTCGAAAAATTGTGGTAAAAAGGTAAAAGTTTTTGAATTTCCAACTAACTTTATATTTGGATATTTTTTTATTAAAGTATCTATATTGTAAGCGTGGTCTGGCTCCAGATGTGAAATAACTAAATAATCTGGATTTCTACCATTTAATACTTTCTCTAAATTTTTAAGCCATTGACTAGTTTTTCTTTTATCAATTGTATCCATTATTGCAATTTTTTTATCAATTATTATATATGAATTATATGATACTCCATTTGGAACGTCATATTGATTTTCAAATAATTCTATATCTTTATCATCAGCTCCAATATATATGATATCATTAGAAATACTAATATCTCTCATTTTTAATCACATTCCTTCCTAGTTACAAACCTGATTGAAAAAAATTAATTATCCTTCAACCTTAATTATATATATTTATTCAATATCTTTTGCCCAAAGTCCATGTTTATTACAAAAAGAATAAATCTTGCTTCCTTTAACATATGGAAATATTGCACTTGCTTTTTCATTTGGCAATAAAAATTTCTTTATGATTTTGTTATTTGAAGACATTGCAATCCATTCTATAAAATGATCTTCTTCCATAACGTGGTTAACCGTGACAATTATTCGATTATCTATAACTTCATAATTTGGTACATGCTTTTCAAAAGCTGCATCTACACTATTGGGAACTAATTCTATCATTTCCTCTCCGCAACATTTAATACTACAATTATCACAGTTACAATCTTTTATAACTTCAATTAAAGTATTACATTTAGAACATTTTTTTATTACTAATTCTTTTTCCATAAATTTCCTCCATATCAATTTATTTTTATTATAATATAGCATAAGAATAGAAAATTAGCAACTAATTTTTGCTATATTTTCTTGCAGATAAGAATAGCTTCTAAAATTCAATCTTCACTTTCAAATTACTATTCTTTATTATATTTCTTTTATAACTCTACAAGGATTTCCAACTGCAATAACGTTTGATGAAATATCTTTTGTAACAACACTTCCTGCCCCTATTACAACATTATCTCCTATGCTTACTCCTGGAAGTACAGTTACATTTCCACCTATCCAAACATTATTACCAACTTTAATTGGTTTTGCATATTCTAATCCTTTATTTCTTTCTTTATAGTCTAAAGGGTGTCCAGCTGTGTAAAATGCACAATTAGGAGCAACAAAAACATTGTCTCCAAATTTAACTTTGTTTCCATCTAATATAACTAAATTATGATTAGCATAAAAATTTTTTCCAATTTCTATATTATATCCATAATCACATATAAAAGGCTGTTCAATATAAAAAGTTTCTTTATATTTTCCCAAAATTTCTTTTAATAATTTTATTCTACCTTCTATATTAGATGGCTTAATATTATTATATTCAAAACATTTATCTTTAACTTCAATTCTTTCTTTTATAAGTTCTTCATCATAGTTAGCATTATATATTTCTCCTGCTAACATTTTCTCTTTTTCAGTCATATATTGTTCCTCCAATCATAACAAAAAATTACTATTTGCATTTATCTTTACTTTGTCAATTGATAACTTTGTTCTATCAATTCTTTTACTAAATCCTCGTCCACCTTTTCATCTATAATAATTGTATTCCAATGTTCCTTATTCATGTGATAAGCAGGTATTATACAATCATAAGTATTTCTCAATATATCAGAATAATTTGGATCTGTCTTAACATTAAGGTATAACTTATTATTTACATTCATTAATAATGCAAACCATTTTTTATCTTTACAATGTTTCATCGTTATAGATTCGAAATCATCTGGAAAAGGACAATCCTTATATGTATTTTCTAATGTTAAACAATATTTTATTATTCCTTCTTTATTCATAACTAAATCCTTATTAACTTTTACACTATTTATTATTTAATTATCTGTAAACTATGTCATCTACTTTGTATCAATTAACAATTCCTTTGGGTTCTTTTTTAAACTACTTATAGATGATAACACTAAAGATATTATAAGTACCAAAGA